>Ga0187854_10001769_pt1 | contig 20054 bp, 27 predicted proteins | sample June2016WEW_6_15_FD_132445 | JGI IMG/M metagenome (GOLD analysis project Ga0187854, IMG submission 132445) | Peatland microbial communities from SPRUCE experiment site at the Marcell Experimental Forest, Minnesota, USA - June2016WEW_6_150 | ecosystem: Environmental > Terrestrial > Soil >...
AAATCGCGTCTTCCGGATCTCCTGTAACATCTCCGTCCGTCTCATCGGGCACCTCCATCGGCGACCATATTAAACCGGACAGATTACGTGCTACAATACCGGACATATTACTTGCTTCTAACACTTGTGATCTTTTTATTTTGACATTGAACCCCGTTTTTCGTATTCTTATCAGGTGCCTAAGCGAGTCTTTATCAAAAAAGGAAAGGAGACAGAGATGAAACATAATAGAGTCCGATTAACCATTGCGATCGTAATGTTGCTTCTGGTCTTTCCCCTGGCTGCCGGCGCGCAGCTTATGATCATCGGCAACGACGAGAAAGCCACATGGGATGACGCCGGAAAGGTTGTGATCACAGCTGCCGGCAAAGACACGGTCTCCATCGTGGACATTTCCAAGCGGGAATCGCCGCGGATCGTCGCCAACCTGCCGCTGACCAACTCGGTTTTCGGCCCGCCCACGAACCTGGCCATCACGCCCGACGGGCGGCTGGCCATCGTGGCGAACTCCCTCAACTCCGTACCGGATGGGGTGGGGTGGAAGTTCGTGCCCGACAACAAGCTATACGTCATCGATCTCACGACAAGCCCGCCTAGCCACATTGCCACCGTTGAGGTCGGCAAGCAGCCCTCTGGCCTAGACATCAACCGGGCCGGCAACCTGGCATTGGTGACCAACCGGGCGGACAACTCCATCAGCGTGCTGTCCATCAAGGGGAAGGACGTGAAACTGGTGGACACGGTGCCCATGGGCGAACAGGTGGCGGCAGTGGCCTTCACCCCGGACGGTAAGCGTGCTCTGACGGTGAAGTTCCCCGGGCACAAGGTGGCGTTGCTGGAGGTAGACGCTCAGAAAGTGACCTACAAGAAGTATGACATGAATGTCGGCCTCTGGCCGTACAACATCGGCGTCACCCCGAACGGCAAGCTGGCCATCTCCGCCAACAACGGTAATTCAGGTGCTGCGGACGGACAGGTGGACACGGTAAGTGTAATCGACCTCGAGGCAACCCCCCCGCGCGTCATCGACCATGTCGTGGTCGGGGATGCGCCGGAGGGCTTGGTTATCAGCCCCACGGGTAAGATCGCCGTGGCAATACTGATAGGGGGTGGCAACTCGGCCAAGGCCGCTTGGTTCTACAAACGCAACGGCAGCGTGGCGGTGCTAAAGATCGACGACAAGAAAGTGACGAAGGTCGGCGAGGTCGTGGTGGGAGGACTTCCCGAAGGGGCAGTCTTCAGCCCGGACGGAAAGTACCTCTACGTCGGCAACTTCCTTGACGGCGACATGTCCATCCTAAAGGTGGACGGCACGAAGGTCACGGATACCGGCAAGCGCCTTCAACTGCCTGGCCACCCGGCATCTATGCGCGGGCCGATCCAATAAATTGCTTCTATGTGGCGGTGCTGAGGCAGAGAGATCCTGAACGGGTGTTCGTCGCGAGTTCCAGGCTCATGCGGTTCATGGACCTGGAGGCCGTCTATCCCCAACAGAGGTTGAGCAAATCCTGTCCTGAGCACAGAAAGTACCCCTATCTGCTGAGGGGCCTGAAAATCGACCATCGGGATCAGGTTTGGTGTGCCGATATCACGTACATCCGAATGTATCATGGCTTTATTTACCTTGTGGCCGTCATGGACTGGTTCAGCCGTTACATCCTGGCCTGGGAGCTGTCGATCACCCTGGATACGGCGTTCTGTGTACAAGCCCTGGAAAAAGCCCTTCAGGGATCCAACCCGGAAAATTTTAACATGGATCAGGAAACGTAGTTTACCGCAACGGATTTCATCAGTCCTCTTGAAAAAAACAGCGTCCAGATCAGCATGGACGGTTGGGGTCGGGCCTGCGACAACATCTTCGTTGAGAGGTTCTGGAAAACGGTCAAATACGAAGAAGTTTATCTTCATGATTACCATAGCGTTGCAGAAGCCCGCTTTCGCCTGGCCGCCCATTTCCAATTTTACAACAGAGAGCGGATTCATGAGGCATTAGGATACCGGACGCCCTACGAGGTCTATTCCGGCAAACAGTCTAACTTTAACCATGTACAGGCTTATCCAACCATGCACCTTAAACAAATCCATTTTCTGTCTTGACTTTGGGGAGAGGCTTAGTCCGGTTCCCGGTAAGCGTGGGACGCCCACGATTTTGGCTCTTTTGCCAGGAGAAGCTTAATCGTTATGATTTACGAGAAACGCCAGTTTGTCGAGGAATGCGATTACGTTACAACTCCCAGTTATTTGAAGGGCGGGAACAGCAGATGCGAGGAAGGATTGCCCGAAGAAACAGGACCGGCTGCCGTTATATCAACTAGAGGCGTGTTGAGGTTTAGTCCCGAAACGAAAGAGATGTACCTCGAGACCCATCATCCGGGTGTTACCGTTAATTCCCATAAAGGAGAATGTGAACTCGTATCTGAGGGTATCACCGATTGTGCGGGAGACCGAACCGCCGACAGAAGAACAACTAAGAATTACTAGAGAGCTCGATACGGAAGGTTTCTTCTTAAGACGGGGCGAGTATGACAAAAAAATAAGGCTCAAGCCGAAAACATGGAATGGCTCTAATAGGCTAATTCCTCCTCTTCAAGACACATCATCTGAGCCGCCTTATCTTCCGGTGGGGCGGCTTATTTGTATAAAATAAGTAATCTTTGCTTTTCATTTCCACTACGAAGTTGTGGTACATACTTATAGAAGCAAATACAGTTTCTTTCTTGTACGAGTGATTTTCTAATTCGACCAACTATAAAACATTTCATTAGGTAATGATCACCTCCAGCCCTGTCAATGCAGGGTCACGCACGATAAAAAAAGCATGCGGCGATCAATCGTCGGAGAATAATCATCCCTTCTTGTAAAGTGGAGACATATTTCTCAAGAAGGCCACGCTTTTCCTGAGGGCCTCGAATGCCTTGTCAATATCGTCCACCGTAATGTCAATGCCATAGGAGAATACAAGGGTCCCCTGGGCTGTAGCGTGATCGGTACCGGTTGCGATTAAGACATGGGATGTCCTGAGAGAGCCTGAGGCACATGCGGAACGGGTGGAGATGCTTATTCCTTCCTCGTCAAGCATCATCATCATAGATTCACCTTCGATGTACTCCACGGAGAATGACACGAGACCCGGCAAACTCTTTTCAGGGTGCCCGTTGACAACTATCTTATCAATGGTACCCAAACGGTCCATTACTGCCTTCTTCAATTTCAACAGGTACTCTGTCCGCTGGGGCATTTCAACGCGGGCAAGTTCCGCCGCTTTACCCATCCCGACGACACCCATCATATTAGGGGTTCCCGCCCTGCGGTTACTCTCCTGCACCCCGCCATCGATAAGCGGCAGTATCCTTGTTTTCTCTCTTATATAGAGGGCTCCGACACCCGGGGGTCCGTAGAACTGGTTTGCAGCGATGCTCATCAGGTCAACACCCATCTCGTTAACATCTACGGGTATGTTGCCGCAGGACACCACTGCATCTGTGTGAAAGGGCACTTTCTTTGCCTTCGCGATTCTCCCTATTTCGGCGATAGGCTCAATCGTACCGATCTCATTATTGGCGTGCATGATTGAAATAAGGATCGTGTCTTCTCTGATCGCCTGCTCCACATCTACGGGGTTGACTAGGCCATACTTGTCTACGGAGACTGAAGTCACGTTGTAACCCATTTGGGAGAGCATCCGGAGAGGTCTTGCAACTGACTGATGTTCAATATTCGAGGTGATGATATGCTTCCCCTTTTTGGCCTTTGCAAAGGCCACACCTTTTATGGCGTGGTTATTTGCTTCTGTTCCACATGAAGTGAATACGATCTCCTGCGGATCTGCATTGATGAGCTGGGCGACCTTGGCGCGTGCGTCTTCCAGGGTCTCCATGGCCGCATCTCCGATGCTGTGCTGGCTCACAGGGTTACCAAAACCGTCCTTCTGTATATAATCGATGATATCCTCTTTAACCTGAGGATGGAGCGGATTACCGGAAATATGGTCCAAATAGATTACCTTCATTTCTTTTCTGCTCCTTTCACGATAGGGAAATCAGAATGCTGTAACGTGGGCTTTCCACAACGCGTGCAGAGTGGAGCAGGTTCCGGTAATCCGGCGTCGCAGTAAGGGCAGTAACATTTTCCTTCCCTTTCACCGATGTGCTCTACTTTTCCGGCTTCTTTTGTGTCCCTGACTTTGCCCTCTTTGTGCTCATAGTAATCCATAATGGCTTTATGCAAAGCGTCCGCCCCCAGGTTTGAACAGTGGAGTTTGTTCTTCGGAAGACCGCCAAGGTTTTTTGCGACAGACTCTTTGGTAATCGCCAGGGCTTCTTCCAAAGTCTTTCCTTTTGCCATTTCAGTCACCATGCTTGATACAGCAATAGCCGCCCCACAGCCGAATGTGTTGAATTTTATGTCATCAATGCGGTCATCCTTGACTTTAAGAGTAATCGTCATCATATCGCCGCATATCGGGTTCCCTACTTCACCCGTGCCATCAGGATTTTCAATCTTACCGACATTCCGAGGCTTCTTAAAATGGTCCATTACCACTTCCGAATATTGCATGATTACCTCCTTTGACTCAGCTTAATCAGTATAAATATAACGCATTTTATCAGTTTTTCAAGTGGTTTAAATCTAGGTATCGTGTAGAGCTCATACGTGCCTCCTGAACTCTGTCTCGTCCTCCCGCCTGCACTTCACTGTCATCTTGTCTTAAGCAACCAAAAACATATTATGCCGGTATGTCATCGAACGTTTCTTTTCGTAATCGTTGTTCCTCAAAGTCTCTTCGTTGTGAGGATTCGTAGGTGGCACCAATAACCGACATATTTCATTTCTTCATTGATCACTCTTCTCGATCGCATATTCAAAACCATCGGTCATTCTTCTATCAATATTCTCATCTCCGGGACTTACATACCCTTTGCCCTGATCAATCTTCGCGGTTCTTGGGGGTGGACTTTGTTTGGAATTGTCTGGGTGTTATGCCTTATAGGGATTTTATTCAAATTTTTTTTCGTCTATCGTTTTAAAATTCTTTCGACCTTGATTTATATTCTTATGGGATGGATTGGCGTCATAGCTGGAAACCAACTTTTAACCCATATACGGACTGGTGGGCTCCTGCTGCTTCTGATTGGCGGTCTTTCCTGCACGGGAGGCACCGTGTTCTATGCTTGGAAGAGACTTTCTTATCATCACGCCATATGGCATCTCTTTGTAATTGTAGGGAGCACATGTCATTACTTTGCTGTTATGTTTTATGTCCTGCCACTATAAGGTATTAACTTCTTGCTAAAACAAAGCGGCCGGCATTTTTAACATTGACCAATTCTTTCAAATGATTATCCTTATTGACCGAAGTCCACACACTCTTGTTATTATAAAATATTTGAGATGACAAGTTATAATGCATACCTATTGTTCATTTCTTTTGCTCATTTCTTATTGACACACAAGGCCACCCATCGTATGCTTTTATTTACGGGGTGGAGAGGACCAGAGGACATTTGGAATGATTCAGGATCATCTTGACAAGATTGAAGAGAGGCTGAAGCAGAGCGAAGCAGTCAAAGAGAGTGACAAAGCCGAGCTATTGACCCTCCTGATGACCCTGAGGACGGAAATTGCCGACCTTTCCCAGACTCACTATGAGCAGGCGGAAAGCATAACGGGATTTGCCGAATTATCTGCCCACGAAGCCACACGCAGTGAAAAAAATCCGGCACTCCTCAATTTGTCGATTGAAGGTCTGGCCTCATCGGCTCAGGGTTTCGAAACATCTCATCCAAGGTTAGTGGAGATTATCAATACCTTCTGCGCGATGCTCTCTAATCTGGGAATATAGAGTTCATGCTCCGGCCAACTATCCCGTCTGGTTGTTCATCTGATCCTGGAATTTACCATCGCCAGCCTCAATCTGTTGTCCATGATACCCCCCTCTTGCTTATAGGGATTATGGATAAGCGAAAAGACGTATTGATTTCCGCCCGCAAGCAACCAGATGATGAAATCAGGACAGAAATACCCAGCCTCTAAAAAGCCGATGCCCTGACGGCCCAGTTTGACACTGTCTTTGGCATTATTCTTATCCTGGCTATTTTCTGCGAAGTGAAGGTCATCCTGTGATTGCCGCCGCCGCCAAATCACACCCTAGGCTGATATTCGCCTAGATACGCATCTCCTCCATATTGCATATGTTCAAGATTATAGGAGATGATATCCATCAGCCCTACTATATAGATGCCGCTGCAAATAATTAAGTCGTCGATTTTCTCAAAATACAAGCTCTTAGGTTTCCTTGCCTTAGTTACCGGGTTGTACCACTGGTATTCTACCCAGCCGCTGCCTTTGGCGTTTGCGGCTTCGATGATTTCCCGGATAAAACTCTTGCCGGTGGAATCCTTGAGATCTACGAAGCTCTTGTCCGCGTATTTCTCATTGACTCCGTGTGCAACCATGTTACCTTTGGAATCCAGCACAAAGATATACATTTCGTCCTGAACAAAGGGTCCTTTAGGATTTGTAAACTCGGCCAGTGCGATCTCCTTGCCGGAAGTCTTGTAAAACGCTATCGCATTGGCCACCCACTCTTTCGCTTTTTGTTTTGATCTCTCTAACATGATACGTTCCTCCATTTTTTGGGCTGATCCCCTGTCAGTATGGTTATCAGCCGGTTTGTAGTTTAGATTGAGCGCCTCAAACTATGCCTTGAGTGCCTTGCCTTTCTTATTTCCCCCTTTTCAAGGGGGGTATGAGTTTAACGCGTTATGACAACGCCACATCCCTTTCATACGCATGCAATCTCCATAGCCTTCATCAGGGCTTTTACTGTTATCGGATATCTTGCCAGGATCTGCATTCCGGGGCTGCCCGGTGACGGGGTCTCTTCAATTTTGTCTTTGGCATCGGGCGGCTTACCGGAACGCGTCCTGTTATTCATTGATGTCTCTTCCATCTTTTTTTCCGGGAACATTTTCATCTGCATGTTCTCCTTCTCATGCGTTCGATCCGTTCCGTGTTATTTATGAAATGAGTGCTTTGATCTCTTTCGTCAGTTCCGGAACAACCTTGAAAAGGTCATCCACAATGCCATAATCCGCCGCCGTAAAGATCTGGGCGTCCGGATCCTTATTTATGGCCACGATACATTTTGAAGTACCCATTCCCGCCAGATGCTGGGTGGCGCCGGATATTCCGCAGGCGATATAGAGGTTTGGAGAGACCACCTTTCCGGTTTGACCAACCTGATCCGCCTCGGGTCTCCAGCCAGCATCCACTGCGGCTCTGGACGCTCCGACTGTCGCACCCAGGATTTCCGCAAGATCTTCAAGGATGGCATAATTCTCCGGCCCTTTCATTCCCCGTCCGCCGGATACAACAATATTGGCCTCTGTCAAATCAGCCTTCCCGTTTGTGATCTTCCGGACTTCAAGGATTCTTGTCTTAAGCTGATCGGGACCGATGCCCGGGTCGAACTTCACGATGACAGTTTCCCTGGCGCTTTTAACAACGGGAAAAACATTGGGCCGAAGAGATGCCATCTGGGGGAATGCGTTTATCGCCACTTCTCCAAAACATTTCCCGGCATACATAGGACGTATCGCCCGCAGTCTGCCGTCGACGACCTTCACATGCGTACAGTCCGTTGCCATGCCGGTTTCCAGCCTGCCTACCAGATGAGCCGACAGGTCCTTCCCCTGAGAAGAAGCGCCTAAAAACAGAATAGAAGGTTCATGCTCCTTCACCAGTTGGACTATAGCCGCCGCATGGGCGTCTGTTGTATAAGGGTCGAAGATTGGCTGGTCAGCCACGTAAACTTTATCAACACCGTATTTCCCGAGCTCACCGGCGATCCCTTCGATTCCCGAACCCAGGAGGATTGCGCAGGCATCTTCTCCAAGCTCATCCGCGAGTTTCCTCGCTGTGCTGGCCAGCTCAAAAGTAATCTTGCGGAAGGTTCCATATCTCTGTTCCGTAATTATCCAAACACCTTTTGCCATTATTCATCCCTCCAATATAAAAGGCCTATATGACCTTTGCCTCTTCCCTGAGCAGCTTGGCCAGCTCTTTGGCCTTGGTTGCAATGTCATCCCCTGAGATAATCTTTCCCGGAGGCCTGGCCAAAGGCGGCATCGTCCCGATGACCTCTGCCTTAACGTCCATGGAGACACCCAACATTGCCGCGTCCTTGACCTCAACGGGTTTATTCCTGGCTTTCATAATTCCGGGAAGGGATGCGAAGCGCGGCTCATTCAATCCCTTGTGGGCTGTAACCACACATGGCAGAGGACTCTCTATGAGAAGCTCGGCGCCTTCGACGGGCCTTACTACCTTGATAAAATTGCCCTCAACATCTACCTTTGTTGCAACTGTCACCTGGGGGATATCAAGAAGCGCGGCCAGTATCGCTCCGACCTGACCCGAGTCGTCGTCAATGGCCCTCTGCCCGCAGAAGACGATATCGCAGGGAATAGTCTTAATGACGGCGGCCAGTGCCGTTGCCGTCATGTAGGCGTCCACGCCATCGAAGACGGGGTCATTGATATAGATCGCCCTGTCGGCACCCATGGCCAGGGCAGTTCTGATAGCCGTTATTGCCCTTGCCGGACCCAGTGAAACGATGGTGACTTCTCCGCCGAGTTTCTCCTTCATTCTCAGGGCCTCTTCAACACCGAACTCGTCATAAGGATTCATGACCCATTCGATACCGGTTTCAACGATACCTGATCCGTCCGGCTTTAACCTGATCGTGCTATCCGTGTTCGGAACCTGTTTGATGCATGCAACAATATTCATGTCTTCCTCCCCGGTTACTGGATAACCGCGTATCCTACCTTACTCATTAGTTCATCGACCGTGATCAAATACTTCGCCAGTATCTGCATTTCCAGAAGACCTGATGAGAGTCTGCTGCGAACCGTTTCTTCCTTTGCGGGCGGTTCACCGAAATACATCTCCAAATCCTTCAGGGCTTCTTCCCTTATCTTCTCTGTCATGTAAAAAGCCTGCAATTCCCTGATAAGTTCAATGGGCGTTCTGCCGTATTTTGCAAGCGCCTGCTGGTCAAACAGCCCCGACGACCTGTAGAAACGCCTGATATGCTCGATATCGTAGGGCGGTTTGCCAAAATACATTTTAAGATCACTTAAAGCTTCTTCTTTCATTTTAGGTGATAGTATTTTCATATTTGATATCTCCTTTTAGAATGCTGTTGTTGTAGGGTGTGAGCACACTTAGTCATAATCTACCAACATTAATGTTCATAAATTACATTTTGAGCGGCTGATGGGCAAGCCGCGCCCTCAGCGCTTACTCCTCTATCCATACCGAATGAGAAACCAGGCCGAAATTTCTAAAGAGATGAACCAAACATAAACCGGTGGCGCTGCCTTGCGGTTCTGCGTTCCCTGTTTCCCAATGAAGATTAACGCTTAAGTCGTTGCCTACCAATGCGTTGTGGTATAATTTTATGTCCTTCATAAGTCTGCTATTACCGACATCTTTTATTAGCTTTAGAATTTTCTGTTCCACTGGTTCTGGATCCTTTTCGGCCATCCGAAGCTTTATTACCTCCATCCACTGCATTTACTTAACCTCCCGCTCAAGTTTGTCCTATACTTGAGCATAGAACGTGCCATGATAAAATCGCATTAATATTATAGAGTTACAAAACAAGGTTTTTCAAAACTGAGAATAATCACAAAAAAATTGAGATATTTCTCAATAAGTGTGTTAAATTGACAAATATCACAACATAAAGCGTATCATTGATTTTTGTTTCTTCAAGGATCAACATTATTGTGGCAAAAGCCTTGAATCTGAAGAATTTAATTCTTCCAATAATTAACCCGGATAGAATGGTTTTATCAGCAATATTTTGCGGAGGAAAACGTGATCGCGGACGAATATGAATTTTATCATCAGATGACGATGCGGATATGCGGTAGTCTTGACATGGGAACTGCCTTGCAGCGAGCATTGGAGTATTTAAGGAAGGTAATGCCCGTGGATATGCTTTCACTTCTCCTGTACGAGCAAAATCTCGGTGCGGTAAGAACTATTGCCCAGATTACCATTTCAGAAAGTAGAACTCTGGACAGAATAATACCCTTAACTCAAGAGGGCAGAGCAAGTTTTGAGAGCTCCGGCGTGCCGAATGTAAGGATAGTGAACTGTCTAGAATCTGATCCCGTCATCAAAAGTGTCGCCGAATCTTTCAATATGCCAGACTCTTCGGCATTAGTGATGCGACTCGTAATCGAAGGAAAACGGTTAGGTTCCTTGGTCCTCACTGCGAATGGAAGGAACAAATATACAGAGGAAGATGCCCGTCTGTTTGCTCTCTTGAACGAACCATTCGCTATCGCCGTGTCCAACGCACTTACGTATCAGGAAGTTCTCAGGCTGAAAGACATGTTGATGGACGACAACCTGTATCTCCACCGTGAATTGTTAAATATGTCAGGCGATGATATCGTCGGCAGCGATTTTGGACTAAGGAATGTCATGGAGATGGTCAGGAAGGTAGCGCCCCTTGAGAGCCCGGTGCTGCTGTTGGGCGAAACCGGAGTCGGGAAGGGAGTCATAGCCAGCGCTATTCACTATTTATCACCTCGGAGGAAAGGTCCTTTCATTACGGTAAATAGCGGGGCTATTCCTGAAACCCTGATCGACAGCGAACTTTTCGGGCATGAAAAGGGGGCCTTTACAGGGGCAATAGAGCGAAATAGAGGGCGCTTCGAGCGTGCCAATCAGGGAACCATTTTTCTCGATGAGATCGGAGAGCTTCCGCCGCATGCCCAGATCAGAATGTTGCGCGTCCTACAGGAGAAAGAAATCGAACGTGTGGGGGGGACAAAACCCATTCCGGTGGATATACGGGTTGTTGCCGCCACCCACCGAAATTTGCAGGATATGGTCATGGCAAAACAATTCCGTGAGGACCTGTGGTTCAGAATAAATGTCTTTCCCATCAGGGTACCACCGTTACGAGAAAGAAAAGAGGACATTCCTCTATTGGTCTATCATTTTATCAATAAGAAAACGAAGCAATTAAAATTGCGTGTTGTTCCGGAACTATCAATCGGAGCGATCGATTCTCTGATGAATTACCACTGGCCGGGGAACGTTCGGGAGTTGGAAAACCTTGTGGAGCGAGAGCTGATCTTGAACAATGGAGAGCCGCTGACTTTTAAGGTTTTGGCAGGGACAGAAAGAAGCAAATACCCAACAATGATCACCGAACCATCAGATCAAGTAATCACCCTCGATGAGGTCAATGCCCGTTATATCCAGCGGGTTTTGACAATAACGGATGGGATTGTTCATGGACCTGGCGGAGCTGCTGCACTCTTGGGAATAAACGCTGGCACTTTGAGAAGCAGAATGAAGAAACTCGGGATTCCCTATGGAAGGAGACGCGGTTGATCCTGCGCAAGCGCCGGGCCGCTGATCTGATCGGTCTTCATCCAGCCATACTCCTTGCGCCATCGATAATAGGTCTGCACTGTGACCCCCATTTTCCACCAGATCTGCCCCATGTTTCTGCCCTTGGATAGCGTCACATCCGCTTCCCGTAGAAACCCAATAACCTGTTTCGCCATAAAACGCTTCCGATTCATCCTGCCCTCCTTATTCATAATCCAAAATTATGCCGGAATCCTAACATAAAAACTGGACAGGTTTTAGGCGGGCAGGTCAGCAGATGAACGCCGCCCGGGCTCTTGGTAACATCAAGGACCATTATTTCATCCCCGTCCTAGCTGAGTCACTTTCCGGGAATCCGAGCGAGATGGTCCGCGGCATGTGTGCCTGGGATCTGGGGAGGATTGGCGGCAGATCGGCAAGGCATGCGCTGAAATTCCGATTAAAAAAAAAGAAATCGGTCTCGTCAAGCAGGAAATCGAACTGGCCCTGTCCTCTGAAACCTAAGACAGCGATCCGCTCTCGTAAGAAAAACTGTCTTCGAACGCACTTCCCACGAAAAGAAGTCCGCTTTGATGAGGATGTTCTCTCATGACCTGCCTTTGAAGTGAGCTATAAGCACGAAGCCCCGTTCTGTGTTTTGAGAAGCTAGGAATTATTAACTTCAGTTATGACACTCTTCTATACAAGATTCATATTCGTCTTTAGCATCATCAATACAACTCATCAACGTATCTGCATCGTCTGGTTCATCATATTGCGACTTACAGGATTCTATGGCAGAATCGTATTCATCACTGCAATCAGATTTGCAACCTGCCCAAACGTTGTTTGGTGTGCTCGATATAGTCAATACTATAATCATCAGAATTGTTATGACATTTCTTATTTTATGCATAATTATTTCCTCCGGCAAAGCAGATGTTTACGCAAATGAAATTAATAATGTCCAAATCTGAAGACGGTTATGAATCTCTCTATTTATTAATTTTCTCCACACTTCCTCCTGAAGCATCTATTTCATTATGGAAAGTGTATTTTGGAGGAACGTGTTTGACCTTTTGATATCGTCCTTTGACCGTCACCGAATCGCCTCTATTTATGGAGAGCGTCCCAAAAGTAAAAACATTCAAGGCATTATTTGAAGAATCGACTACCATAAAGGTAGTGTATGGGTCGCCTTTCTTAGGAGTATTAAATTTCAGCGATTGTATCCTGCCTTGTACATGAACTACTTTCCCATCATACTTATCTGGATTACTAATAATTTCGGAAACAGAGGTTTTGATAGCCTGTGCATCTATTATCTTGGGAATAAAGCAAAAGCATATAAGGGTAAATATGACGGACAATGTAACTTTATTGCTTCTGACTGTAGTCATTTTCCCCCTCCTTCAAAATTATTCTTTGTGCATGCAATTGATCAGCACCCAGAACATGTGGCATATGTTAATTTAGAATTCTGCCATTCTTTATTTCTCAATCCAGGGACCTGCTCGCTATTGTTGTTTCATTAAAATATTTTATAAGCATTATTACACAACGCACCGATGACAATCCAAACAGAAAGCACTCCAATAAAAAAAAGAATTGCCCATTTTGTTCCTTCTTTATCTTTTGTTTTCATTATTTGTTCCTTTTCTCAATTCAAGTTAAAATAAACATCTACTTACCCATATTTGTATGATTCACCCCAAAAAATTGGAGCCTTTAAACACATGACAAAAAAGCCCCCAAAGAGGCATAACAACTCCTTGGAGGCTTCATATTGGTACCTTTCGGAAGGGTCGTTCGCATACTACACTCCAAAAGGCTAGATGTTAGGTTGTAATATTAAATAGGCCCAAGTTAGGATAGTAAACCGTACTCTCGTCTGCATGGACAGTCAAAGGGGAAATCCCGTCCCGTAATTTACCCCACATTGCTCATTTCCATTTGAAATGTCGCATCCTTAAGGAAATAGCAAAAAACAAGACATCAATACATCTGATAAGACTACCTGTACGCTTGCTCTTATCCTCGGCAAACAATCTATTATACAACTAATAAGCCGCAAGCCTCTCACAAAACATGTACTGAATGCAGGTCCTCTCCACGGTTCATTTCTCATCCACAAAATGCCGATCAGTTTCTTTCATGGCTGGGGTGTATATCGAAAGTAATACAAGGTCTTCTTTGCCGGTATTCTTGGTGCCGTGGACTTTATTCATGGGATTGAAATGAAAAGTGCCGGGTTTCATATCAATCCATTTTCCATTAATAAACTCCCGCCCAGATCCCTTGAGGACATAGACCATTTCATCATGAGTTTTGTGAACATGAGGCTTCAGCACTGCCCCTTCAACGAATCTTACGACATTGATGGTAACTATATCGTCCTGAACTACGTTGATCACTTGGATCTTGTCAGTTGCCTTCAATGGGTTTGCTTTAAGAATATCGTCTATCTGGGTTAGAATCTGCTCTGTAGTGTTCGCTGCCTTTGCAGGAACCACTGTTACAAATGATAAAACCAAACACGCAAAGATTGTCCAAGTAATAATGCTTCTCGTTTTCATTGAATGGCCTCCTTTTTTAATTGATCGGTTATTATTCAAATCTGCATTACTTTTACAATAAATATTTCATGACTTCCATTTGAAAGTTGGCATTCTGATGGAAGCTACCAAAAACAAGATTTCAGGAAGAAGCTCTCACCTCCCCTTTTCCCATAACTGAACTTGTTCCTATAGAGATTACAACCAATTTTCAATATCCATCCGGCATCATGGTATTATAATAGAATCGGCAAAATCAGCCACAATACAGGAATGATCTGAAAGGTTTAAAGACCTAATTCTGATGTTCCAGAAATCCTTTCAGTACGAAATACGCAGGAGTCTGCGTTTTTCAATAAATCCAGGATCACCTGCCTGATAGGTGTAGTCCTTGATGAATGTTTTCGTTTCGACAAAAGCATTGCCGTCGAAAAGAAAGGCCGCAAGCATGATGAAAATTGCGATTATATATCGTGGAGGTCATTATAAAATTTTCAGGTTGATACGCCCGTCTTTAGAGAAAGGGAAATAGCGGCTGCCAAAGGTCGTTCTAACAGAGGCTTTTCCTTCTATCTTGTAAGGCAGGTCATAACCGGCAATAATTGTTTTTAGGCTACCGCCCATGTCTTTAAACTTTGCAACGACAGATACCTGCACCTGCGTTGTTGATAACGAAGGGACGAGAATCTCCTTTTCCAGGCGGCCGGTTCCGACTTCTTCGTTGTTAAGGAAAAGAACGTATTCGAAAGACTTGAGCGTAAGGTCAAAACGGTTCGGATTTTGAACGTCGAGACCGATGAGAAGGTTCGCCTCCGCGAGGGCGTTGGGGCTGAGGATGATTTCATGGAGGACGAAGGAGGGTTTTTCCATGGTCCAGTTAAGACAGGATACAAGACATATGGAAAGAGTGAGCAGGAACAATATGTTAAGAGTCGCCATCCATTTTTTTACTTTCAGATGTTTCATACAGTTTGAAAAAACAATTATATTTGTTTAGTCTATTCGATATTGGCACTAACAACAGATGCCATTTGCATCATATCGATAGTCTGACCTTCTTCCAACTTTGTAAAATCAGTTAATTTGCCAGTCTTGCTGGTAGTTTTGGTGTTGTTAAATATTTTAATTAATTTAGCATCAGCCACAATATTCTTGCCAGCATTTTCTGGTTTACCATTGATTGTTTTGGTTTGTAGTTTGTTTGCCTTGATGTAATCCCACAACTTTTTGGTTATCTCAGTACGAGGAAGTGAGCTAGCACCTAGGAGCTCCGCCAATTCCGCTTTCAATTTTACCGGTTTATTCAATCCTTTTTTTTCCGCCATGTTTATGCCTCCGTTCTTTAAATTGTCTTGGTATTGTTTTGATCAGATATTGCGGGGGAAGTATAAGAACTTTCGGTTTTGTATGTCAAGGCAATATTGACCGCAATATATGTGGTGTGGTGTTGATGTTTATCGTCCGGATCGTATTATATTTATTACGCTTTGAAGACCTGCATTTTCATCGAGGTTGACGATTTGTCGCTTACAAGGAAGGCAGCCGGATTCTACACGAACAAGAAATGAACTGTCGAGCCTTCGCATTTTTCAACGAACGGATGTGGTTGTTGCAGTTTGGCAGGTGTATTAGATCGCAGTGCTCTATGTGCTTCTTTATTCTCTCTTCCCATCAGATAGCTTCAGTCCCAAATCGAGGGCTTTACGGTTCATTTCGATAAAACCTGGGCTGATCTGCTTTTCAAGTACCTTCATGACAGATTCTGACCGGACAATCCCTGTCAGGCCGATCAAAACCCCAAGCATACAGATATTAAACACGATCTGGTTTCCTATTTTGTCAATCACTGTCTGATACATGGGGAACTCTTTGAGCATAGCATCGACCGTCCGCTCAGTCTTAACATAATGTGTATCCGTGATCAGCAGCCCTCCGGGGCGGATAATGCGAGAGAATTTGTTGTATGCGTCCTGGGTAAGGCAAATCAGCACGTTTGGCTGATTGACCTTTGGAAAAAATATCTCCGAGTTGGAAATAATAACTTCGGAACGAGTCGCCCCGCCTCTCGCGGCAGCGCCGTAGACCTGGGTTTGAACCGCATTCAAATTCTCGAAAAGCACAGCCGCCTCAGCCAAAATGATGGCGGCTGTAACAACCCCTTGGCCCCCTGATCCGGAAAATACAAATCTGGTCCGCTCCACCATTATTTCCCCTCCTTGGCACGTTGAATGATTGTATCATATGCCGAGCAATATTCAGGCAGTTCTTTTCGAATAAAGATTCCGCGCTCAATCAGATTGGGATTATCCTCTCTAGCTATGGAATCGGCAGGGGTTGTTATCTTGCTCATATAATTGAGCATGTCCACAGCGTCACCTTGACGGTTTCTGCGCCCAAAATAGGTGGGGCACGGGGACATGATCTCCACCACAGAAAATCCTTTATGCACGATAGCCTCCTGGATCATTTCGGCCATCTCTTGCACATGATATGTGGTGCTCCGAGCCACAAAAGTCGCGCCGGCCGCGGTTGCTAACTCGACCACATCAAAACTCTGATCGATATTTGAGTAAGGGGCGGTGCTCGCTATGGTTCCGTAACCGGATAAGGGGGAGTACTGACCACCGGTCATCCCATAGATCTGGTTATTCATTACAATGGCCGTAATATCGATATTACGCCGGGCGGCGTGGATGAAATGATTGCCTCCGATGGCAAGGGCGTCGCCGTCGCCCATGGGCACAATCACCTTCAATTCTGGTCTGCTCAGTTTAATCCCTGTAGCGAAAGCCAGAGCGCGCCCGTGCAGGGTATGCATCGTATGAAAATCAAGGTAGCCGGTAATTCGTGAGGAACAGCCAATGCCCGACACCATGACTATGTCGTTTTTATTCAACCTCAGCTTCTCGATCGCTCTTATCAAACCGTTCAAAACAATGCCATGCCCGCAACCTGCACACCAGATGTGAGGAAAGAATCGTTCACGAACATAATCTTTTATCGCCATTGTCTAAACCCCCTTCCCCTCGATCACATGCAGCATCCTTTGAATATCCGTCGGGCTGATTAAGACACCGTCAATTCTGTTGGCCAAAGAGACCCGCTCCGGACGGTCCACCGCCAGTCTGACGGATTGACAGACTTGCCCTGAGTTCATCTCCACAACAACAATGTATCTTGCCCCGGCGGCTTTCTGCCTTACCAGATCGTATGGAAACGGCCAAAGGGTCTGCATTTCCAACAGTCCGTATTTTTCTCCACGTCTGCGGTGTCTTTCCACAATATGCCGGGCGGAACGCGCTGCGGAACCGTATGAGATAAGTAAGAATTCGGCATCCTCGGTGTAAAAATCCTTAAACCTGACAAGCTGGTTGGTTCTGTTATCGATTTTGTCCATCAAGTGCCTGATGAGCCCGTGCACAACTCCCGGGTCATCCGATGGAAACCCCCACATGTCGTGGTATAGACCTGTCACGTTATATCGATGAACGCCGCCGAAATCGGACATGGGCAGCCGCCCATCTTCACGCGGCAGATAGGGATGATAATCCACACCTTGTTTCACCGACGTTTTCAGACGTTCCACTATGGGGATATCTCCTTCCTCCGGCAGAACTAGGCGCTCACGCATGTGGCCTACCACTTCATCGAACAAAAGCACCACCGGCGTCCGGTAGGTCTCGGAGATATTAAACGCCTCCACGGTCATCGCGAAAACGTCCTGGTTGTTTGAAGCCGTCAAGGCCACAATGGAATGATCGCCGTGCGTCCCCCAGCGAGTCTGATTCACGTCGCCCTGGCTGACATGAGTCGGAATCCCCGTCGATGGCCCCCCTCGCTGCACGTTAACGATCACGCAAGGGATTTCCGCCATGATCGCGTAGCCCAGCGCTTCCTGCATCAACGAAAAGCCGGGACCGCTTGTGGCTGTCATGACTTTACGTCCCGTAAGGGAAGCCCCGATAATGGCGCACATCGAGGCGATTTCATCTTCCATCTGTATGAACTTGCCGCCTCCTATAGGAAGCCGAAAAGCAAGAAGTTCGGCAATCTCCGTGGATGGAGTGATGGGATAACCCGCGAAAAAATCAAGCCCCGCATACAAGGCACCCTCCACACAAGCCTCGTTTCCCTGTACAAACTTCACTTTATCTTTCATGTCATCTTTCCTATTCGATTGTGATTTATGGCCATATCCGGACACCGAAAATCAAGCAGAAATATCCCGCCAATCATACTGAAGTCTAAGCGGCATTTCTATGGCCAGATCGGGACATCGAAATTCACAGAGCCTGCAGCAAATACAGTCCTCGCCCCTCGCAACAACGGCTTTTCCTATGTCGTCAAGTGCCATGACGCGCTTAGGGCAGAAAGCAACGCACACGCCGCATCCCTTGCACCATTGACGATTAATCAAGAGGTCTCTCAGGTTCGATTTTCCCTCGTCCAAGCTGCCTCGAATACTGAATTACCTTCGACTATAAGTCGAGGGGTTTAAGAGGGGTCGATTTCAAATCGACTGTCATCAGTCACCGGCTCACCTTCTTGCTCTTGAATATATTGCTGGATCATTTCGGAATCCAGATTAAGTAAACCTTCAGGTCGCTTTTTGTATGTGCTCCAAGTTGACAACGTCGCGTAGCGATAAACTATAAACTTTTCTTCGCCTAAAGGCGAGGGGTTTCCACCATCCCCGAGGGGGACACTAATGTAGTTGTAATAGTACACCTGCATCATAAGGCCCATCAAGGCTTTTTATCACTATAGCTCAGAATAAATGCTGCTGATGCGGTTTTTGGCCCGCCTCCAATTTCCGTTCTTCAGGTAGATCCAACAGCAGTGCAGTCGAGATAGGAGGAGTAACCCGGAAAGAAGATTAGTGCGCGCCCTTTCAGAGAGAAAGCGGACGCAGGTTCTGCTCTTAATTACGTTACCAACTTGCGCCTATTTATCGTGCATATGCCATTAAATGCGGCATATCGCATTACTTGGTAAAACTTAATCCACCGTCACCCGATCGATTTCTGAATGAAGATGCCATGTTGGAGCATAACAAAGTGAACCAAACCGGTCTATTTGCCGAACACCTTCTTCAAAAGGTCAGTTGTCTGAGCCATGGGGTTTGTCCTAATCTTCTGCTCCTCCTGTCCCACCATGTAGAAGAGACCGTCTAGGGCCTTCGTCGTCACATAGTGGTCGAGATCGACCGATTCCGGCTTTGCAAAAGGAACAGACGGGACCTTGCCCATCATGTCGTTATAGGCGCGCGTAACTCCGACCTGGTTGATGCTCTGGGAGACGCTGGGTTTGAACTCATCGTAGAGCTTCGAAAAGGTTTTCGATTTGAAATACTCGGTTGCCGCCGTATCGCCGCCTGACAGAATCTTGCGCGCATCTTCGATGCTCATCCCTTTGATGGTATCGGTAAAGTGAGAGGCTACTTTCGGGGCCGCTTTCTCCGCGGCACGGTTCATGCTCAGAATGAAATTATCCACCTGTTTCTGGTAACCCAACTTTCCGGCCAGTTCCACTGCCTTCTGAATCTTATCGGGCAGCAGGATCTTGATGGCTTCGTTGCCATAGTAACCGTTTAACTTGGAAGCGAGGCTGACGGCGTTCTTGGTCCCAACAGAGAGGGCATCTTTCAGGCCGGAAGCTATAGTGCTGTCATCGAGGCCAGCACCTGCTGCCCGGCCTGTGGGCGAGCCGCCGAGCTCGGGCAGCTGCGGCAACCCTTTTTTCAAGGCATCGCCAAGAAAATCGGCTGAGTAGAGAAGTGTCGACGAAGTCACGAGAAAGTAAACAACGATAACTAAGATACGGAATAGCGTATTCATAGTTCCTCCTTTTTGCAGGCTAATCTCGCACCGTTGATGCACGGCGTACAGGAAGTGCGCCGCGGGAAAAGCTATAAATAATTTTTCTATGGTTGTTCGGTAGTTATTCTTTGCATCCTCCATCTATAAACAAACTTTTTTGAAAAGGCTGGATATTGATGATTATGGAAAGAAAGGGTGAATATGAATCGTGTTTAATTCACCCTTTCGCTATAAGAATTCTTATCGCATTCCAAGAAATACTTCGGAGATGAAAACA
>Ga0187854_10001777_pt1 | contig 19979 bp, 15 predicted proteins | sample June2016WEW_6_15_FD_132445 | JGI IMG/M metagenome (GOLD analysis project Ga0187854, IMG submission 132445) | Peatland microbial communities from SPRUCE experiment site at the Marcell Experimental Forest, Minnesota, USA - June2016WEW_6_150 | ecosystem: Environmental > Terrestrial > Soil >...
AATTTATACTTCCGGTTCGACGGGGACGCCCAAAGGCGCCATGAACACTCACCGGGGGATCTGTAATCGCTTACTCTGGATGCAAGACGCCTATCAACTAACGGATAGGGACCGTATTCTGCAGAAGACTCCCTTTAGTTTCGATGTCTCGGTTTGGGAATTCTTCTGGCCCTTCTTGGTCGGAGCGCGTTTGGTCGTGGCGCGGCCAGGGGGGCATAAAGATAGCAATTACCTCATCAAGACCATCCAGGAACAAGAAATTACCACACTCCATTTCGTTCCCTCGATGCTCCAGGTATTTCTTGAGGAGAAGGATGTCGAGAAATGCACTACTTTGAAGCGCGTGATATGCAGTGGGGAGGCTCTCCCCTATGAGCTGCAGGAACATTTTTTTGCAAGGCTGCCTGCGGAACTGCACAACCTCTACGGGCCGACGGAAGCTGCGGTAGATGTTAGCTACTGGCCTTGCAAGCGGGGAGGCGATCGACACATAGTCCCCATTGGTTATCCCGTGGCCAATACCCAGCTGTATATATTAGACGCTCACCTGCAGCCGGTTCCTGTCGGGATTCCTGGCGAACTGTACATTGGTGGTGTCCAAGTGGCTCGAGGCTATCTAAACCGTCGTGAGCTAACTGCCGAGAAGTTTATTCCTGACCCCTTCAGTGCAGTGCCAGGAGCCCGACTGTACCGCACGGGGGATCTGGCCCGCTATCTTCCTGGGGGAGAAATCGAATACCTCGGTCGCACCGACCATCAGGTGAAGATCCGAGGGCTTCGCGTCGAGTTGGGGGAGATCGACGCAGTGCTCGGCCGACACGAAGCCGTTCGAGAGGTTGTAGTCATGGCCCGGGAAGATGTTCCCGGGGACAAGCGGCTGGTGGCTTACATTATCCCGGAAGGAGAGCAAACTCCCTCCGTCAACGTGTTGCGCCAGTATTTGAAGGAAAAGCTGCCGGAGTACATGGTGCCGAATGCCTTCGTAATGCTGGAGAAGTTCCCACTTGCCCCGAATGGAAAAGTGGATCGCCGTGCCCTTCCTGCTCCCGAACACACACGGCCCGAGCTGGAGGAAACGTATGTAGCTCCACGAACCCCCGTTGAGCAATCACTGGCGGAGATCTGGGCCGACGTGCTGGGGGTGGAACGAGTAGGCGTTAACGATAATTTCTTCGAGTTGGGGGGACATTCGCTTCTCGCGTTGCAGCTCTTCGTCCGCATCCGTAAATGGGCCAGGGTTGACTTACCCCTTGCGACCCTTTTCAGGGCGCCAACCGTCCAGCGCCTTGCGGAAATTCTCGAACCCACATGTAAACCAGCCCCAATTTCTAGGCAGACTGTCTCTCAGATTTCTTCGCCGGTTCTGCAATGGCGGAGTCTCGTCCCTATGAAACCAGAAGGCAATCGTCCCCCTGTTTTCATCATTCATGCAATTGGCGGCAATGTGCTCAATTATCTCCCCCTGCTCCATTACCTGGGACCGGATCAGCCATTATATGGTCTCCAGGCCAGGGGGCTCGACGGGGTGATGCCCCCTTATTCTTCCATCGAGGAAATGGCCAGCCACTATATAGAAGAAATTCGCTATGTTCAATCTTCCGGTCCCTATTTCCTGGGGGGGGCATCCTTCGGTGGCACGGTCGCTTTTGAAATTGCCCAGCAGCTTACGCGGCAGGGTGAAAAAATAGCTTTTCTTGTACTGTTCGATTGTATTGGGCCAGGAGCACGTGGATATCGTGCCTGGAGGTCTTCACTGAGAAGCCGCCTATCACGTACACCAGGGGATGACCTGGCACAACAAACTCCCTTGCTTCTCTATCTTTCGAAACGGATATTTCGATACCTCTCTAACAGGATCTATACCCTTAGATGCGGCATTTCCCGTCTGACCAACCGGCCGATCCCTCTCGAATTACGGGGGTGGAATTTATTGAGAAACCATAATAAGGCTCTAAACAGTTACATCCCCTATCAATACCTCGGCCCCATTACCCTGTTTCGCGGCCCCGCAGGAGATAAATGGCCTTACAATGACCCGGAACTTGGCTGGAAAGACATCGCTAGGGGTGGGGTGAGGATTATAACCATTCCCGCCCCGCATCTTGAGTTCATGGATTCCCCGGAGTTGGGCGCTCAATTTGCAGAGGAGCTTAGGGCAGCGCAAGACAAGGCCCAAGGAGGATCAGGGTTAAAATTGGATTGTTTCCTCCAGAATGAAACGGCTAATAAGAGCGAAGGAGAACGCTTGGGGATGATTCTCTGACACGATACCCTCCTCATTCAGCAAAGGAGAAAACAGATTGATCATAATACCAATGAGTGGAACCGATCGTGACTGCTCTGATCTGACAGCTTGCAAGCGTGTCCGCTTGGCGGCTTTGCAGGTTGACCGCTTGGCACTTCTAACCTTCTTGTAAGAATTGAGCGGTTTTTGCCTTCTCGAATGTACAAAAAAGACCACACCTCCCATCTGGCAGCGATTCCATATAGCCTCCCTATGCCTCTTTCTTAAGTAAAAACAAGCCATTTGGCGACAGTGCTTGAAAAAAATAACCTTTGAAATCAATTGAAAGCTGGCACCGGGGTTGCTTAGAGAACAAAGGTCTTTCAGTTGAAAGATAACAACGGCTCAGGAGCAGATATGAATAAATTCAGGAATTTCCCGTGGTGGCTTCCGACAGGAGTCACTATGACGTACTTGATCGTTTTTTCCATTCCCTTCTTTCTTCTCACCTCCTCGCCAGTCTGGGGCGCAACATACTATATGAGGGCGGATGGGAAGGCGGCAAATAAGCCCGCTGCCACCTCTTGTTCTTCCGCTTCTACTGCCATGTCTGTTGCCACGCACAACGCTCAAACATTTTCACCTGACGATATTATCTACCTGTGCAGTGATGGGGGAAATTTCACCTCCACTATCACCGCTCCATCTAGCGGCGCAACCGGGCATCCCATCACCTATGCAAATGCGCCCAGCGAAACGCCCGTTATTGATATGAGTCATACCTATGGAAGTGCCGCTTGGACAAATCTTGGCGGTGGGATTTACAGCACGGTCTACTATGCTAGTTTCCTAACCGAAGATGATGTCCCAATGGTTGATTGCGACGATGCTACATTAACAAAAAATTCGGATTGGAATACGACTAACTGTAACTGGTTTTTTGACTCTAGCACCAGAATTATCTATTATAGACCTACCGATTGGTCGACTGGCGGAACACCATCTAGTCACACAATTCGAACTATAGCATATGATGGTATGGACATTCTCAACCTTAGCAACATAACTATTTATGGACTCACCATCAATTACGCCTGGTATGGAATCGGCATCGGACAGACTGCAAGTCCACCAACCAACACGGCGACAAATGTTATTATCCACGATAACACCTTCTTCCGAAACAATTGGTGCATCTTTGGTGTTGTCGCCGCTACCGGAACTGTGTCAAACTATAATATCTATAATAACACCATTTCTTACAGCAACAGCGGGATCAGTGAATGGGCAAATCCTGGTGGATTGAATACAGGATTTCAGATCCACAATAATACCATAACGCATCACTTCTCCTATGGCCTGGATGACTCAACAGCGTGGACTGGATACAGAGTCAGCTATTGGTTTACTGATCACGAAGGAATTTCATTTCAGGACGTACAAAATAGCCAAGTCTATAATAACAGTGTTTCAATGGTATTTTCAAATACCACTACCCTTAATAATCCAGACTACTCTACTCGCGCCTTCTATATATTCATCAACCCAGGAGCGGTAGATGTATCGGGTAATTCTTTCCTGAGAAACTACGCATCAGGCTATTTTTCGCAAGCATTTTACATCTCTGGTTCTGGTAATAATGGAATAGAGAATAATATTTATGCTTATAATGTAGCAATAAACGGTAAAGTAGGAACGGTTGGGTTTAATACTAATATTGTAACTCCAGGTGCACCAGCTGGAGGAATGAATTATTGGGTCAATAATACTATGTATTGGAGAAGCTATGGCATAGCTATAAACAGTTACTCTTCGGGAAGTTGGACATTTGCCAATAATATCGAGTATGTGCATGACGGAGGGGTATATGTAATTGTAGACTCAAACATTCCCTTAACTAATCTAACGTTCAGAAACAACATCTATTATGGATATGCTGGTTTTATGTGGGGAAACTATGGGAAAACTTGGGCGCAATGGCAGGCTCTTGGAACTTTGTATGATACGATTGGTTCAACCCTGGGAACCAATCCTCTCTTTACTGATGGCAGCGGTAACTATTCATTGGCTTCTGACTTTACTCTGCAATCAACCAGTCCCGCAAAGTGGGCAGGCATATACATAGCGGGTCTTACAAGCGACTATGCTGGCAACCCGGTGCATAACCCGCCAAGCATAGGGGCGTATGAATACGGCACCACTCCACCCAAGATACCGACGGGAGTTCGAGTGTTTCCAAGATAAGAACAAATTCCAGCAATTATCAACAAATAATCAAAAGCAAAAATATCCATTTAGGATGGACCGGTGAGGACGATTGAGTGGGACGATGGCCGCTCTTGCCCGCACAGTTCTGGTCTCGTATCAGGCTTACCCTAATAGCTCAGATACAGGCATCCAGTCAAATGCAGCTGGGGCTTCAAGAGTAATCCGTCCGTTTCTAGGGGTTAGAACATGGACCGCCGTGACCTGAAAGACTATCTACGGGCTGACTTGTACAGATACAGTGGGGCAAAGGCAACCTGCTATTTTCTCAAGGCCCTTTCGCCTTCGCTGCCGGCGTTCAGATACACCTACCTTTTGCGCCATGCTTCAGCATTCCCGAAGTACTCGATAAGGGGTCTCCTCTACAGAGCGCTATTGCAACACTACAGTTACAAATATGGGTTTCAAATACTGCCCAATACAGGATAGGCAAGGGCCTTTATATTGGCCATCGGGGTACTGTCGTCATAAATGGCCTGGCGGAAATTGGCAATAATTGTACTCGTACTCACTTAGTTACTATTGGCCAAGCAAATCGGGGTGAGGAAAAAGGTTGCCCGAAGATCGGCAATAAGGTTTGGGTCGGAGCCGGGGCTGTCATAGTGGGGAAAATTCTCATTGGCGATAATGTTCTCATCGCGCCGAATGCATACGTCAATTTCGATGTACCCAGTAACTCGATTGTGACCGGAAACCCGGCAGTTGTCAAACAGGATCTCAATGCTACGGATGATTACATTAATTACGCTTTTTTTGAGAGCAACGAGGACAAGACATAAAAATGCTGTCTTACTGGGGAGTGGGACCCTCCATACTTATGTATCATTCGATTGGTGAAACTTCCGCTGATGTTTTTGCCGTGTCTGGCGACGCCTTCCGGGAGCAGATCTCCTGGCTCTCTGAACACGGATTCCACGTTGTTTCCCTATTATCCTTGCTCCAATCGATTCAGGCGCGAGACTACAGGATGTTAAGCAAAAAAGTCGTGATAACGTTTGATGATGGATATAAAGACTTTCTTACGAATGCACTGCCGATACTGCTGGAACACAAGGCTCCGGCCACAGTTTTTCTTGTCACGGACATGCTTGGGGGAACAGCATCGTGGAACGAGTCTGAAACGCATGTACGTCTCATGTCCGAGGGTGAAGTTCGATACATTAAGGCGCAAGGTATCAGTCTTGGCAGTCACACGGCTACGCACGCAAACCTAACAATGTTGGACCCTAAGAACCTGCAGCATGAACTAGGAGATTCTCATGAGAGACTCACTCGTCTGGGTGAATCGTTCTACTCTTTTTCCTACCCATGGGCCCAATGGTCGAGTGCGGTTATCGGCGCTGTGAAAGACTCGGGCTATGAATGTGCCGTAGCGGCAGGAGGACAGATGCGATTGACAGCCGTTACCCCATACCTTCTCCCTCGAATCAGCATGAGACGCGCCATTGACCTAAAGCGCTTCCAATCACTTCTTACGCGAACCCAGGTAGAAATGGAAATACGCAGGAGATGCCGGGCCTTGCTGGATAAGGTTTGGGCGCCTCGATAAATATTTCTATAAGAGTGGAATACTTTAGCAGGCTGTTGAAAAACCCTCCGTTCACCCTTCGACAGGCTCAAGGCGAACGGAGGGTACATGAATTCATTGATTTTGATCCGTTCGTGTCGAACTTGTCGAAACACTCAGATGCCATTTGCAACAAGTTGTTGGAACTGTACTAGATAGAGCCAGGAGGAAAGTGAGCATAATGCAGTACCCACGCGCCCAGAGATGCATGCCGGTATAGTTCTTCTTCTGCCCAAAAATTCGGGCAATATGGATTGCACTCTTGCCCTTGATGAAATCGATCACCTGTGCAGCGGGGTATTTGGGTTGGATCGATAGCAATATGTGAATATTGTCTGGCTGGAGGTGCCCTTCCTCTGGCTGGCACTGGAGATTCTATGAAGAAGGCGGTTGTTTCCATAGTGGTTGGTGACAAATATCGGAGAATTTATAACCACGTAGCTCCGTTAAATCGTAAGTGGATCGATCGCTGGGGATGGCATTCCATAATAGTTGAAAGCATCCCTGACGATTTCAGAGCACTTTACTCGAAAAACGATAAACCATCCGGGTGGATTTACAATATATATAAGTTGTTGATTCCCTCTCTTTTTCGAGACTACGACCTCATTGCCTCCGTTGACAGCGATTGTGTGATCAACCCGAACGCTGCCTGTTTGAGTGAGTATATAGATAATATTCCCCGCGCCGGGTTCGCTGGAGTACAGGACGTAACTTTCGAAGAACGCAAACTCTTCCCCAACTGGAACCGTTACTGTTACGATGATTTGCGTGATCTTGGGTATAGTGGATCTCCACGTTACCCGGAACGGCATATCAACGGCGGGCTGTTGCTCTACCGCCCCAGCGATGTCTGGGAACGATGGATCGAATTGCTAAATATGGACCTAAATCTTAACGAAGAAAATCGTTTAAATGTCTATGAAGTTCAAGGGGACCGATGTTTATTTCTCCCCAGGAAGTGGAATACTATTTGGCTGTACGAAAGAGTACGTCGCGGATGGTCAAAGGGGACTTACAATAACAGACTGTCTCGCAAATTGAATCGCTGTATCATGCGGTTCACCGAGCGGAAGAAGGTAAACATGGTTTACAAAAATGTATCCATGTTGCATTTCGCCTTTGAACAGCAGAAGATGCTGTTAATAGATCCAACAATTATGTTTGAAGGAAAATGAAAATTGAGTGGCATCAAACCCTGGAGGCATTATAGTCTGCCGTCCAAAGCGGACGACATCACGGGAAAGGCAATAAATACAAACACCAAGGAAACACGGAAAAGTCGATAATACATTTGCATGAGACATTATCTTGCGCCGAATTAATGGGAAACAATGGAATTGTAGCATTTGAAATGCGAGCGTATCGCCATTACCTACCAGGAAATAAGCCAACTATCGGAATCAAAGAAATATGCTGAAAGCAGTTTGAAACTCTACCGAATCCTAGGAGCCTGTCGGAGAATTCCCTTTCGAAATAGCGGCTTCCCACTTTTGATGACAAACAATTCCAAATGGCTATTTCTTCGACAGGCCCCTAGCATAACAAAACAAAGATAATTCTTTCGTTGAGGCCATTTCTCGTTATTGAGCGATATCAGAACATAACACTCGGCTACACGAGTCTACGCCTAGCTACACTCGTGAGTCAGATCTCAAGGGGACAAAATTATGATAAACATCATCAAGAATATGTATCGAACATTCTTGCCGGCATCAGTTAGAAGTTCTCCGATAGTCGCGAAGCTAAAGGCGCACCTGCTCGGGCACGACTTCATCTATAACTCAGATTACTACGAGAGGACTGTAGAAGGTCCAGCGGTCCGCAGCGCGGGAACAATCGCCAACTCAATCCTCAACGACTTCAAGGCCACGTGCATTATTGACGTCGGTTGCGGGAAGGGCGCGCTGCTCGAAAGGTTACGCGATAAGGGCTGTGAGGTGTTTGGACTTGAGTATTCCGAGGCGGCTCGCAAGTACTGTCGTTCCCGGCGCCTTAGCGTGGCGAAGTTTGATTTGGAACGGGATGTCCTTCAATGACAATCGTACCTTTGACGTAGCGGTCAGCATGGAAGTCGCAGAACATCTGCCGGAGATGATTGCAGATCGTTATGTACACCTTCTCACGCGCTTGTCACAAGTAATCGTATTCGCTGCCGCGCCGCCTGGTCAGGGAGGGGCCGACCACGTTAACGAACAACCGCCTTCATATTGGATATCCAAATTTCAGCAAAATGGCTTCAAGCACGCTGAAGAACTATCACAAAGCTGGCGTGAAAGCTGGAAAGCTGCGGGTGATGTCGAAGATTGGTACCACCAAAATCTGATGATTTTTCGGCAGGCACAACAGATGTGACAATTCAGTAGAGCTGACTGGTAAAAAGCTGGCACTTCTTATCAGCAGTTTACGGCTAGCGTTATGTCAAATAGAAATTAAAGCTTGTTTTGGAAATACAGATAACCGGAGCTATCAGTGCCTTCAAGCCTTTCACATAGCCGCACCCCGAATGAAGAGATCCCTGTCCTTCTGACCATCTTCAACAGACCGGATAAGACAAGAGCGGTCATGGAGAACTTACGGCAGATCAAGCCGAATCAACTCTTTGTGGCAGCCGACGGTCCCCGCCGCAGCTTTCCACAAGACATTGAGAAGTGTCGTCTGGCCCGAGAAGTAGCAACAACTGTTGACTGGGCTTGTGATATCAAAACCAGGTACCTTGACGACAACATGGAGTGTGATCCGGCCGTTTCTTCGGCTATCGACTGGTTCTTCGAACATGTAGAGCTTGGCATTATTCTTGAGGACGACTGTATTATTCACCCTCACTTCTTCGCGTTTTGCGGAGAGCTCTTCGTAAGGTATGCCGATGATCAGCGTATAATGCAGATATCGTCTTTTTCCCCGTACGCTACAAGGAAACACCCTTACGATTACCACTTCAGCCGGATGTTTCGATGCAGCGGGGGGTGGGGCACGTGGCGTCGTGCCTGGAAGCATTATACATCCGACATGAACCGATATACCGATCAAGAGGCGCTTGCAATACTGAAAGCATACCATCTGGACCATTGGAAATGTTTGCAGCAATACAGGGCACTTCTGAAATCCAAGAAGGGCTCCCCCAATCAATGGGTCCACTGGGATTTTCAATGGAATTTGGCTTGTGCCGCACAGAATGGGCTGAGCATCGTCCCTGAGAAGAATTTGTTGATCAATATCGGTTTCGATGAAGATAGCACCCACACACGACAAGTGAATCCGATCTTCGAAAATCTTCAGGCTCAGCCGCTCCAGTTTCCGTTACGGCACCCTCCGTTTGTTTACGCGGATAGCGAACCAGAGAGGAGCCTGGAGCAGAGGATCTACCGCAGCCTTCCGTTAAAGAGCCGTTGTATGTATCTGTTGCGTCGAGCATTAGGGACGATGTCTTATCTTCGTGAAATAATGCCATATGGCTAGTGTCATGTCACACTTGATCTGTTGTGCATGAGGCGAGGCTTAGAAAAGGAGCATTGCCACGAGAGTCCTCTGGTTGAGCCCATTATTGCTGACAGACCATGATGAAGGCGGAGTCACTTGGCTGCGTGCGATAGCGCCGCATCTTCTTCGTAGTGGCCAGGTAACGCTGGGCAACGTCACTGTTGCTCCGGTATCGCAGACAATACGGCAGGATTACGGAGAGATCAACCAGTGGCTCGTACCGGGTATTCATAATTCCAATAGAAACGATTTACCGTCAGAGATAGTTATTGGAGATATTGTGGAAGCGGCGAAAGAGTTTCAACCTGATATTATGCACGTCTGGGGTACAGAGTATTTCTGGGGCCTGCTTACAGCAAGGAAACATCTTCCCTATCCGTCTCTGCTAGAGATTCAGGGCTTGAAAGGACCTATTTCACGGGTATTTGCCGGTGGTCTTTCTCTCAGGGAGATCTTAGCTTGTATCGGAATCAGGGAGATTCTGCGAAGATCTACGATTCTACAGCTGAAGAATAGATTTGCCGAATGGGCTTGTATTGAAAATGAGATCATCGCCGGGCACTCGAACATCACCACGCAATCACAATGGGTTGAAGCATGGGTCAGGTTCCTCAATCCGTCATGTAACCTGTTTCATACCGAACTCGTTCTGAGGGATGCATTCTATAAATCCGAACCATGGAAACCGTCAGGGAGTTTTATCATTTTCACTTCGAGTGTTTCTTCAGGGCCTTTCAAAGGGTTGCATGATGCAATTCGCGCGATCGCCATTCTCCGTGATCGAATTCCTTCAATAAGACTTAGAATTGCGGGGGGCCATCAGAGAAAGGGAATTCGTCAGCAAGGATATATTCGTTGGCTTAATGGGATCATCAGGCGATATGATCTTTCAAAAAACGTGGACTGGCTTGGTCCGTTGTCAGCAAAAGAAATAGTGCAAGAATTGGCAGGCTGTGCCGCAGCGCTTGTGCCCAGTCATTGTGAGACTTATTGCGTCGCCTTTGCGGAGGCAATGCAGCTCGGTGTGCCGGTCGTCACTTCCTTTACGGGAGGCACGGCGTGGCTTGCGAAGGATGAAGAGTCGGCTCTCTTTTATCCAGCCGGAGACGAGGTAATGTGCGCTCATCAACTCTGGAGGATACTTACCAATCCGAAGCTGGCGGAGCGTCTCTCAAAGAAAGGGAGAGAAACTGCAGACGGCCGGAATGACCCGGAGAAAATCGTATTGAACCAGCTGAAAATATACAGGAGTGTATTAAATGCGGAAAAGTGCACCTAACGACTCGACAAGGGTTTCTAATCTTTTTTCCTGTTGGCGACGAAAGGTGTGAAGGGCTATGAGACGGTTAGATCGTGACAGCCTCCCCCACATGGTGGAATGCCTTCGCCGCATTGCTATTACGCGATGGCACACATTTTGGGCCCGATTGGCCGCGCGTTGGTCGGGTGTGCGCCTCGGCCACGGTTGCTCGTTCATAGGGTTTGCATGGTTTCGACGCCATCCCGGCAGCCGTATTGTCATTGGCTCGGGATGTCAGTTCAGGTCGTCTCACGCCTCCAACCCTAGCGGCATTAATCGTCCGTGCCTTCTAACGACCCTGGCAGAAGGTGCGGAGATCGAAATCGGACCTAATTGTGGCTTCAGTGCAACCGCGATTGCCTGCTCGACTAAAATCTCTCTTGGCGAGGGAGTGCGGTGTAGCCCAAACACGTGGATTATAGACACGGACGGGCACTGGGATGACCCTCGGACAGGTCCGAATGCACCAGTAACATTGGGAACGGAGTCTGGCTGGGAGCCAACGTCAGCGTAATGAAGGGTGTGAGCATCGGTGACAACACGGTTGTCGCAGCCGGGAGTCTGGTGACTCATTCGTTGCCCGCCAATGTTGTGGCCGGCGGCGTCCCGGCGAAAGTCCTTAAACAAATCGATGCGCGCCAACTGACGGCTAAGCGATGACCAAAAAGATCAATCTGGTTTTTATGGGAGGGTTCACTTATCCCCGTGGCATGGCAGGAACAAAGCGAATCCAGAATGCTATCAACGCACTGAAGGAGTATCCTGACATAGCGATTCGAGTAATCCTGCAGCGCCAATCGGCGGAAGACAACATCCTCTCGGGAGTGTACGACGGCACGCCCTATGAGACTGTCATGGGGGACCTCCTCGGGGCTAGGATGTTTGTAGCGCTGCCGATACTCTACTACAAAACAATTTCTGTATTGAAAAGGGCTTTGCGGCCTGATCATAAGAATCTGATTTATTTTTATGGCCCTTTGTTTCTTGAGAGCGTCGTGCCTCTCAGGTACGCACGAAGACTTGGTTACAAGATCGTTTTTGATGTTATTGAGGACTACGGTCTGACAAAGGAGGTTGCCCGCTCTTTCTACCATTACGTGAGGGGCAGCCTCGCGAGCCGACTTTCGTCACGAATCAAAGACCTGTCAGCGGGGATCATCGCAATCAGTTCATACCTGGAAGGGAAGTGCAGGACGTTTACTCAGGGCAAGGTGCCTGTTCACTACATGCCTATTTCTGTAGACATGGAGAGTTTCCCTGAGAAACCAAACAGGATGAACCCGACCGTATCGCTTTTCTATGCAGGCAACTTTAGCAAGAAGGATGGGCTTCCGGTACTGCTCGATGCATTCGACCGGTTGGCAGAGAGATACAAAAATATTCATCTGGTTCTCACCGGCCGGGGCGACAGAGAGGCAATGAAGGAATTTTTTGCCCTCATGGACATATCGCCACACAAAGATCGAATAGATTTCAAAGGTTATATGGAAGAGAAGGACTACTATTTGTTATTGAATAACGCTGATATACCGTGCATGACCCGAGTCGACCTTGCTTTCGCACATGCGGGCTTTCCGTTCAAACTGGGTGAGTTCCTTGCAACCGGTAAACCTGTCATTGCTTCCCGGGTTTCTGACGTCGATAGGTTTCTCGTGAACCGACATAATGCGATGCTTGTACAGGCAGGTTCCAGCACAGAAGTATGCGAAGCAGCGAAGTTCCTCATTGATAATCCGGAATCTGCCGTGGCCATAGGCGTGCGGGGACGTGAAGTAGCCAAATCATTTTTTGATTACAAACAGCAGGGAAAGGCGCTACTCACCTTTCTTGAGAACATATGAGCAAAGAGATGGAAGTTGACCACGCAGCGACAAGTGATGGCGCGTCCGGACACGTTTCGATCCTGAAGAAGAGAATCGTTGACGTTCGCGCACGAATATCGAAAAACCGCCAGACAGTCCGGTCCGTCACAGCCCTTCTCAGTAGCAATATCGCGTCATCGCTGCTCACCGCAATCGGCGGCCTGCTGGTTGCCCGTTTCCTCGGACCGGAGGAGACCGGATCATTCCGTGCCTTTACAATCCCGTTAACGTATCTGATATTCTTGCACCTGGGCACCTGGGACGGACTCTGGCGCCAGATCCCTTATTACGTTGGCAAAGAAATGCCGGAACAGGTTGACGCACTTGCCTCCGCAGCCGGGGCTTTCAATCTTTTTGTTTCGGTTGGTGTTTCTTGCGGATTTATGTGCTGTGCGGCGTACAGCTTAGCTCACCATAATCTCTATGGTGTTTTTGGCTGGCTCTCTCAAGCATTTTTTTGCTGGGGAGTTTTTTATGGCGGTTATCTTACCTCAACCTACCGCACCTTGCATCATTTCGTGACTCTAGCAAGGATTCAGGTGGCCGCGACAATACTTACCTTTGCAATGGTCTTCTTATTGCCGTTCCTGAGATTCTATGGTCTCTGCGCACGTGTGGCTTTCCCGTCGGCCCTCGCGGTCTGGCTTTACCACCGAAACCGCCCGCTCAGAGTAAGCTACCGCTTCGATACCAAAGCCCTGAGCGAGCTCATCAAGATAGGTCTTCCGTTCAGTTTTTGGGGAAACCTCTATACCTCCGTCTGGACTGCAACGGAAAGCGCCCTGGTACTCTCCCTCGACGGTGTAACTGCCCTGGGGCTGTTCTCCGTCGCTTCCGTCATGCGGGGTGCGTTGGACTCCTTGCCTATGGCGATTTTGCAAGTGTTGCATCCACGCATTGTGACCGCATTTGCGCGGGATGGAAGCGTGCGCAATGCTAACGCGAGAATTGCTTGGGTGACTGTGGGGCTCACGGGATTCATGGTAGTGCTGGCTGTCGTAGTTCCATTTTTATTGGATATATTCGTTCCATATTTCATTCCGAAATATGTTACGGGTATTCCGGTGATGAAGGTTTGCCTCTGGTTTTCCGTCGTCCAGGCAGCTTTCCTGCCGATTAATACCCTTTTTGCCACAGGCAAGACGTGGCTCTATGGGCGTAGCGTTATCGTTGGAATTGTTGTTTTTCCTTTAGCGACCTATCTGTTAGTCCCCGTGATTGGCGGTCTTCTCGCCGTCGCAGTGGGGTCTCTACTCGGTCGCGCTGCCAGAACTTTCGCCGCTTACATGGACTTGGTTGCTTTGACGAGAACCGAGAAATGATATCCGAAAGGCAAATTCCTTACCAATCCTCTTCTGTTGGTTTTCGAGAGGTTCGGCCAAGAACATCTGTCATTGCATTTCTTCTAGGTACGGGAATAATTGCCGCATCTATCTACTTTGGTCATTCTTTTACGTTTTCTATTCCTTTTTTGCCCTTCTCCTTTGTTATGACCCTGTTATGGAAGAAGGCTCCACGTCCTTGGACTTACCTGGTCTCGATTTCAGCGGCGGTTCCCACAGCATTATTCCGATACCAGTTCGCTTGCAATGTCGTATTTGCTTCTTGGTTTGCACTGTTTAACACGCGCTATTTGTTCAGACTTCCTAAATGGATTTATGTTCCAACCACCTTGGCCGTTTTGGGAATCCTTACCAGCTCGATCAACTGGATGTCTGAAGATGTTGAACGCAGCATAATGCGACAAGTAACCCTTGGGTTCAATTTTATTTTAGGACCATTCCTTTTCTTACCGGCGGTATACTTGAGGATGAGGGAGAGCCGGGATCATGTATTGAACCTCAAAGGCCTGTTATTTTGCCTGATTCTCCCGTCGAGCTTGATACTGATTTCGGCAAAATTCTTCGGAACCGTGGCTAATCCGTGGGAGGCATCATTGCACGCTGGAGATTCACCCGAAGGATTTCTCTTATACCGACTTGGAAGGGTGATTGTTAACTTCTCGAGGACGGAAGTCGGGTTTATACTTGCAGCCTTAATTTGTGCTTCAACTGCAATAGCAATTTCGCGCGTCAAAGCCCTTTACAGGTGGCTGGCAGGAGCATGTTTACTTTCAAACACCTTTCTTCTCCTTGCGACCGCAAGTTTTGGGAGCGGGCTTGCATGCCTCTGCGGTCTGGTAGCCATTTTTTATACTCAGTCCCGTACAGTAAAAATAACAAAATTGCTCATATCAATGACAGCCATTGCCTGTTTGCTGTTACTGACCTACAGTCTATCCCCCCCGAACGTGAAGAAGTACCTGGCAAAACGTTACGAACATCGTATTACAAACGCAAATCAGGACAGACTTGGACTTTGGTTGCGGGCCTTGGAGTATTCTCTTGAACATCCGGAGGGCATTGGCTTTACCCTCGTGACCGGTAGCAGAGAAAAGATTGCTACCCACAACGACTACTTAGCCTATATCGTCAGCTATGGCTTTTTAGGCGGAATGGCCTATACGGCTCTTGTAATAGGACTCTTGGTTTATTTTTTAAGAAGACGAAGGAGCGCTGACCACTCCGCCGTTGCAATACATCTTGCAGGCCTCGGCGTTATTGTCGCACTCGCCGTAAACTCCATGACCGATCATTTGATGGGAAACAGATGGTATTTTAATTTAATATGGTCGGTGGTCTGGTACAGTTATTTTTGCAGCCGCGCCGCGCAGAAGGAAACTATTCTGGAAGGGATACCAAACGGGACTGGCGTTTCGGGAAGAACGGCATCTCATGAGAAGTCCGTCACAGGGACCAAGTATTAACAATCTCATAAGTGCATTTTCTCCCATTTTTTCGGCGGAGGCGGGCAAAGCAAAGCACGTCGCAATGCCGTGCAAGCCGCAGGTCCGATCCGATTCCGGGTGCCGGTTCATTGAGGACATTTAGGACGCATCGAGATACCCTCATCAAGGATGTCTTTATTGTTTTGAATATTATGATGCGGAGGTCAATAAGTGGCGAAGCCCGTGCATAGACCAATGCAAATATGTGCATTGTTACTGTCAATTGTGTTTGTCAAGATCTTGCTGGTCAGTTTTGTTATGCCAACGATATCTGCCGGGGTTTACGAGTCCTATGAGCTTGGTCATTTCAGGGATCACTACGACGAGATTGCGGCCAATCTTGTACAAGGAAATGGATACAGAATTTTTGCCGATACCAGTGAAACCGCTGTCCGCACGCCAGGATATCCCATGGTGCTGGCAGTCATCTTTTGGGTATTCGGTCCAAACCTATTTCTCGCTCAAATTGTCAATTCTCTCTTTTCTTTGGGGACCGCTACTTGCGTGTTTTTTATTTGCAGGCGGTGGTACGTTTCAGAAGCGACGGCGGGAGTGGCGGCCCTTGTAGTTTACTTTCATCCCGGATTCCTGGCAGCGGACAGCAGAGGTGGTGTTGAGAGTCTCTTTGCTTTGTCGATTACGCTTTTGGTTCTTGTGATCTATCGGGCGGTGGAAAGCGAAAAGGCGAAAAGCTATTTCTTGGCTGGTCTCTTGTTCGGCTGGACGATGTTAGTAAGAAGCACGGTGGTATTGTTTCCCGTTTTCTTTTTGTTTTACCTATGGGATTGTGGTCTCCGCAAAACGATTTATTACTTTGGAGTATTCGCTACCGGGTTCTTGCTTCTTTACACCCCGTGGGTCGTCCGGAATTATTTCGTTTTTGAACAGTTTGTCCCAACGATGACGGTGGGGGGCACTGCTGCCTACGAGGGACAGTATATCAACAAGACGGGCGGACCCTTTGTAACCAGCAGAAAGGATCTGGCTGACGCGGCCACGGCCCATGAGAAGATACTTATTTCACTCGGTTGGCCACACAAAGGCACTGAGTTTAACCCTCAATTCTTTAATCCCAAGGACGAAGTTCGCTTTTCTGCATTACTTAGCGACCTCGTATTCCGCGAATACCGACAGAACATGAGCTTCTTCATCAGCTCCTGTGCGAAGAACTTCGTTGCATTTTGGGTCAAAGCTGGCAGCTCCTTCGGCTTGGCCATAAATGCCATCCTGGCAGCGCCTTTGTTGCTTATGACACTCCTCGGGGCATATAATGGGTATAGACGAAAACTGATGGTTGGTCCTCTTTGTCTTTTTGTTTTGTGCTTTATTTTGGTACACCTCCCAATTATGGGCAGAGCCAGATATCAAATCCCTATTCTCCCATTGATGGTTTGCGTCGCTACGGCTGTATTTACGAAAAGGCATTCCTCTACTTCGTCCACAACTTATGGCCGAGCATTTCAGAAAGGCTTATCAAAGTCGTCTTCGCCATCCGGCGTGACAACGTCATGAGACGGTGGATATGAATAGAGGCTTCAGAGGTAAGGGGGTCGTGAATGATAATCCGCTCTTTTCAGTGGTGATTCTTCCGGCTCTTAACAGCCCCAATACGATATCTTATTGCCGCCGAGGTCAGAAAGACCCATGATACAGGGAAAGAAAATCACCGTAGTCCTGCCCGCCTATAATGCTGAGCGGACGCTGGAAAAAACGTGGATGGCCCTGGAGAAGACCGTCGTGGATGATATCATCCTCGTGGATGACTGCAGCCAGGACCGGACCGTCGATATTGCGCTTCGACTTGGACTTTTTGTGATCCGCCATAAAAAGAATATAGGTTATGGGGCGAACCAAAAATCCTGCTATCGAGCTGCCCTGGACCGGGGCGCTGACGCCGTGGTCATGGTTCACCCGGATTACCAATACGCCCCGGAACTTGTTCCCGCGATGGGGTGGTTGATTACCTCTGGACTGTTTGATGTGGTCCTTGGTTCGCGTATCTTAGGAAAAGGAGCGCTGGAAGGTGGAATGCCCAGATCCAAATATGTAGCCAACCGTTTTCTCACCGCCTTTCAAAATCTTTTGATGGGCCATAAGTTATCCGAATATCACACCGGTTATCGCGCTTTCTCGCGGCAAGTTCTGGAAAAGTTGCCTTTGGAAGAGAACTCCAATGATTTCGTCTTCGATAATCAGATGCTGGCCCAGGTCATCTATTTTGGATTTCGGATCGGAGAGGTTACTTGCCCTACCCGGTATACGGCCGAATCATCTTCGATCAATTTTAAGCGATCCGTTGCATACGGATTGGGCGTGATATCGACCTCTCTCCAGTTCCGGCTGAACAAGATGGGTCTTTATTCCTGTCCTATTTTTTCTCGAAGGGAAAGCTTATTAAAGAGTCATCCCCACCACGTTTCAGGTTGACTTAGATATGCAAAAAGGAAGCTGCGTGCTCTGCTCCGGGGAGGCCGAAACCAGAGCCTATATTTGTGCCCATTCAGAGGGCACCTCTTTTTTCTACCTGAAATGCCTGCGGTGTGGTCTGCTCTTTTTGAGTCCGCGCTCAGATGGTAGATAGATAATCAAATTTAATCCCCAGGAATATTATGGGGAGGGTCCACACAAATTACGTTCCCGGCTTGAATCGGCGTTTCGAGAACTTTCAGGATACCGTAAATGACCGCTCAGAGGATTAAGTGGATAGATGCGCTAAGAGGATTTGGTATTTTTCTTGTCTTTCTTGGGCACACTACGCTAATAAACAAGGGAGTGGACCATTACATCTTTTCTTTTCATATGCCTCTATTCTTCTTTATTTCGGGCATATTTTTTAAGGTCACTGTTACATCCAGAAGCTTTCGTAAGTTCTTCTTGACAAAACTTAAAACGCGCATGCTGCCTTACATTTCCTTTGGCCTATTGACATATTGTATCTGGCTCTTTCCGATCTTGCTAAGGAAACATGGCATATATCAAGGTTCACACCCAGTTCCGGATAGTCTATATTATAAACCTTTGGTAGGGATGCTTTATGGAAACGGACTTAATGGCTGGCTTGCTCATAATGGAATATTATGGTTTCTGGCTTGTTTATTTGTTACTGAGATTATCTTTTTTTTATTGAATTCGGTTATCAAAACAAAGCGCACCATGTTGCTTGCCTTGTTGTTATTTGCCTTTCTTGGTCATAGTGCCTCTGTATACTCACCAACAGGACTGCCTTTTCGTATCGATGTTGCTTTGACAGCGGTGGTGTTCTATGGATTAGGCTACCAGCTAAAAGATTACTTATTGAGCTCCGATTTTGGTAACGGCAGCGCTCTCATATGCCTTCTGGTTGGATTAGGTATTGGATTCCTAAACGGCAGGGTGGACATGAATTACAATTGTTATGGCAATCCATTATTATTCTATGCCTCTTCTCTTTCGAGTATTTATGCATATATTTGCTTTGCCAAACGAATCCCACACAATAGGTTGATTAGCTATGTAGGGCAAAATAGTCTTGTCTTCTTTCTCCTTCAAAATGTAGGATTCTCCGTGGTCAATATTCTTGCGTATTTGACACTACGAACAAGACCCAATTCTATCGAGCCAAACTTTGTTTATGCCTGCAGCTATGTCTTGCTATCACTGCTGGTGCTTTTTCCCGCAGTTTACGTAATAAACAGTAAGTTTCCCATAATAACCGGCAGGGCCAAGGGAAGGGTCAACAAGACCAAGTTCTTCAAGCACAAGGAGTAGCCCACCGTTAGTCCACAAGGAAAAAAACTCTGAATAAGCTGGAAGACCACACTTATGCAGCTCCAAGTCCGATAGAAGGAAACAATCTACAGTTGTTTCCGACGAGAGATTATGCCGATGTCCGGCGCGGCCTTCGCCCGGTTGTTAAAGTGCGTGTGATATAGTGGGGAGGCAGCGATTCACATGTGAAGAACCTGAAGGAGGGATGAAAGGCATTATCACTGCATTTGTGGGCGTACCGCTGTTATCGTCTGCTGTCGGGATAGGAAGAGCTGACAACCCGGTCAGCAGCAAGTTTTCTGAACACCGGGTGGGTGTTCCGGTAAGTGCGTACGCAAGAAAATGCAGCGGAGCCGCTTAAGCGGCCCGCTGATTAATAACGCTAGATTTACTCCCAGGGTTTTCGTACGATGCGAAACCGAGAAACGTGGAAACCGAGCAAGTACATCTATAAGAAAGGCAAACTCATTGCATCAAGAGATCCAGAAGAAGTTGGCATCGGTTCAAGGTTGATTACTGACCTTATTGCGGATTATTACAATAGCAATCTTAGGATACATGCCAAAGGGAAATTGTTAGATCTAGGATGCGGTAAAGTACCTCTTTATGCAGCGTATAGAGAATTTGTGACAGAAAATATTTGTATTGATTGGGGTGACACATTTCACAAGAACGAATATCTGGATTGTGAGCTTGATATAACAAAG
>Ga0187854_10001781_pt1 | contig 19958 bp, 14 predicted proteins | sample June2016WEW_6_15_FD_132445 | JGI IMG/M metagenome (GOLD analysis project Ga0187854, IMG submission 132445) | Peatland microbial communities from SPRUCE experiment site at the Marcell Experimental Forest, Minnesota, USA - June2016WEW_6_150 | ecosystem: Environmental > Terrestrial > Soil >...
TGCCGGGAATATTTCATCGTCCCGCAATGACAGCGTGACAATAAGTTTGCCATCGACAGTCGTATATCTGTCGATCAAGCGGTAGGAGGGCAGCAGAATGAGTGGAGGTGGATGGGGGGATTTTTCATGGCCGGGACCGGGTTCGCTTCCCGTTTCCACTCCGAGTCAACAGTCAACAGGATATGGTTCGACGCTCGCGGACCTCTTCCCTGAGTTTCAGGACCGGGTGCCTCCGGAGAAAGGCCCGATGATATTTGCGGCCTTGAACAGAGGCATTTCCATCATCAACAAGCGTCTTCGCCTTCTTGATTCGGACCTGATCAGGAACGACCTGTTAGTCGCTCTCTACGCCCAGGTGACCGAAGCAGCCGATACCATCGCCTTCGTCCAGGGCACGGAGGGAGTGGCCGATACCATCACCGATTCGGCTTCAGGGTTCGTCACGGCTGGCTTCGCGGCAGGTATGGACTTCACTTCCGACCAGACGGCAAACCTCGGGCCCTTCAAGATAGCCTCTCTGTCCGCCGGCACGATCACGCTCGCCACGACAGGAGGGGTAACGGCTGTCGCTGCAGGTTCGACCGTCACCCTCACGAGTATCTCGGATTACGGCTATCTTCCCGCAGATTTTTGGGGTCTTCTCGACCAGGAGAAACCCTACCTCAACGGCAGGACATGGCCGCTTTGGCCGATACCGAACCAGGACACGAGGCTTCAGTACACTTCTCCCGGAGACCCCTACTACTACGAGATCATGGGGCAGAAGATTTACACGTACCCGGCGACTGCTGCCAACGAGACGATCAAGGGAAGGTACTGGCAGAAACAGGCCAAGATTACCTCGGCAGAGCAGATCCTTCCGTACAATGAGCTCTTCGATGACTCCATCGTGGAGTTTCTTGTCGGGGTATTGGAGAAAGGCACGGCCATGATTGCAAGCGCGGACGCCTACTTCAACAAGGCCGTCGATATGTGGGCAGTCCGGAGAGGTAAGATAGCCCCCAAGAGGCTCGACCGCGGCATTGCCTGGAACGATTTGTTCTAAGAGAGGGATAAATGGGCGCTCCTACCGATCCGACGACTCTAAGCATCACGACCGCAGCATTAACCCGGTTTGAAGATGGAGGAGCATCAGAGGCCGACGCTCTCACGAGGGCACAACAGTTCGGTTTTGAAAAAGTGAAACGAGACATCATGCTCATCGGAAAGAAATGGCGCCCTCTGCTCAAGACTTCGTATCAGATAACGGTCATCAACCAAGCGCGCTATGACAATCCGGCAGATTTCGAGACCGACTTCAGGGTAGCCATCATGACTGGGATCAGATCCTCCGTCATCGCCGGTGTTACGAGTCCCGCTATCATTACTCTGAATGCGGGAGCCACGAAGATAGAGGCGGAAGGGAAGTGGCTTCTCATCACATCAGGAACAGGCATCAACCAGGCCCAACAGATCGTTTCATATGATGTGGCAACCAATAAGGCTACTCTGGCGGACGGTTTTGATACGCCTCCAGTGACGGGGGACGGATATCTCATCGTCAATTCCTCGTCCGACATTCCTCCTCTCCCTGAGTCTTTCTTCAATCTTCTCGGAACCACGGGGACCCCTGGAACCCCTGTGAGGTACAGCCAGAAAGAGAACGCGACGGTCGGGCAGATCGTCCTTCATCCAATCCCGGCGACAGTAATGGGCATTAAGCGTGACTACTATGCGGACTTCATGAAGCTCGACACGACCGAAGGTGCGGGACAGCTCTACACGACCATCCTAAGACGGTGGGCGACCGTGCTTGAGCAGGGCATCTATGTGTGGAAGCTTGGTGAGGACGATGACAGATACCAGGCTGAGAACGGCCTTTACCAGGATATGCTCGTCGCCATGATGGCCCGTGACCTAGTTGGGTACGTGCCGAAGCAGCAAGCGGCAGGGGGCAAGTAGTTTGGCATACACGGGGAAAAGTTTCGTGATCGATTGCTCGAGGGGGGGATTCTGCGGTCTCCGGAACATCGACGCCATACCGGCTGAGATGATGATCGAGCCGTCGAGGAACGTCAATATCAATGTAGGCGTGAGGAAGCCCCGAGGAGGAACGTCAAAACTGTATCCTGCGGCGTTTTCCGGCGCTCCTCACATCATGGGCCTTTACAAGTTCAGGCTGGCAAACGCAACCGAATTCATCATGGCGGCCACGAAGGACGGCAAGCTCTACAAGAATGCGACCACCACGATAAAGACCGGCATGTCGACGAGCGACTATTTCTCGTTCGAGACCATCCTTGACACGCTCTTCGTGGCAGACGGAGCAACGCAAGTCCAGACATGGAATGGGGTAGACGTAGCGACGGCAGACATTACGACGCCCGCCTTAGACTGGGGCGGGGCATATGACTATCCCTTCCAGGTCATGCAGCACATGAACGGCAACTCACGGCGCCTCTTCGCGCTCAACAAGGACGCCCTCTATTGGTGTATTGGAGATACCCCTACAGACTTCAACGGTACTGGATCAGGTGTCATCTACGGAGACACGGGGGACGGAATAGGCTTTGTCGGGATGATCGAATTCGGAAAGCGCCTATTTGTCTTCGGAAAGACTCAGGTATGGTATCTCGACGACTCAGATATCGACATTTCGAAGTGGGCCCTTGTTCCTGTGCAATGGGAAGGTGGCGTTGCACACTGGCGCCTTCTCGTCAAGACGAAGAACAATCTCTATGCGGCCACCGAATCCGGAGACATCTATTCCGTGTCGACCACGCAGGCCTACGGGGACTACTACCAGGCATCCATCGCGGTCCCGGCAGGCATCCATGAATGGATTCAGGACAACGTCAGCCTCGGGAACATTGACAAGGCCCATGCGGTCTTCGACTCCCAGAACAGAATGGTGAAGTGGTTCTTTCCGAGGTCAGGCGATACCCCAGTAAGTGTCTGTCTTCCCTTCTGTGTCGACAGACAGCCACAAGAGGCCTGGGGCTGCCCTCACGACAACGTATCATCCCCGTCGGGATACAATGCGTCCGTGTCGGTCAATATACGCGAATCTATGGGTATCTACCGGGTCTACACCGGAGACTATTCCGGTAACGTATGGAAGACCGAGATGACTTCGATCGACGATGACGGCCATGCGTACATCAAAGGCTTCGACGTCCCTACCATTTTCGCAGATTCTCCCAGAACAACGAAGCATTTCAATGATGGATGGGTAGTGATGGAGCCAGAGGGAAACTACACGCTGTCGGCGCATCACTGGGCAGATGGCATCGCCATCACGAATACCACGAACATATCTGAAGGTGGTACGGGAGGAGTTCTTGATTCCTTCATCCTCGACGTCGATGTACTTGGCGGTCAAGAGGTGGTTGACGGCCGGTTCCATGTAAAACATAGGGCGAAAAGGATTCGCTCAGAGTTTTTTAATACCGGCATCGACCAAACATTCAGTATCAGCAAAATTCTGTACGATTTCAAGCCAGTGGGGGTACGGCAATGAGCGGAGCGACGTTTACTACCACCAAAAGATGGATAGTCGGAGAAACGCTGAAAGCCGCCGACCTCGACGCGGTCATAGACAACATCCTCACCAACGGTGACGCCGCCGGATGGGGCGGGGCATCCGACACGATCGCCGAAATGCGGGCCTCTGAAAACCCTTACCCTAGCAACGCACCCGCACAGGCGACGAGCATCGAAGAAGAACTCCAGCAATTACGCTATCAGTTGAACATGCTTATCGGAAAGACCTATTGGTATGAGGTACCCGAGGCATCTATCCGCGAACTTCTTCAGCCACCTGTCAGGCAAACTGTTCTTTCAGGCCCTCTCGACTCATCGGGTAACCCTGATTTCGGGGGAACGACGGGAAGCGCAACCGTTACAATGACTGGAACGCTTGTCGCCACTGCGGCGAACGGCTTTGATTCGGTTTACGGGCAGAAGGATGTCATAGGATCGGGAACGGACCTCTCGTGGACCGGCCTATCCACGACGGGCACCATGTACCTCTGCGTCACCATATTAGGAGGGGTTCTCACTACAGCAACCACGACCCTTCCTCCGGTCTATCAGTGGGGAGGAACCCCCTCAGTCACATTGGATCAGCTCACCTTCAATGTCCAAGAGATGAAAGGTTACCTGGGAGACGGCACCACGGCCAACGAGACGAATTGGGTGGCGGTGGGCGAGGTAAATGTCACTGCGGGTGCGGTCACTGATTCCATCACATGGTACGCGCTCATGGGCCGCTACACGTCGGCAGACATAGCAGGCACTACTTTTGACGTTGTTGCCACGAAAACCACATTCACCCACAATCTCGGCGTTCAGTTCGGTGTTGAACTCCGGGCGATGCTCGTGTGCCAGTCGGCAGAATATGGATGGGTGCAAGGTGAGATAGCCATAGACCCGATGGCCTATTACAGTTCTGGGGTTTACGTCACCACTCAATCTCCCCTCGGAATTGACACGAGAAACGTCGCCACGTTTACGACAGGGGCCGGCGGGATACTCATTAATGACAAAACAACGGGAATATCATCAGGAATAACGGCAGCCAACTGGAACCTTCGGTTGACGGCAAGAAGGACGTGGTAATGACTCTTCAGGCCAGCGAACGAAAAAACATTCAGGATCTTGAGGACTCCATACGGGAGAAATTCCAGAACATAGCGGATGATCTGCCTGTGGCGCAGTTCTTCTCTCCGGGGTTGTATGCCCGTGCGCTTTATATTCCGGCAAATACCGTCCTCACCGGGAAAATCCACAAAGGTCCATGCCTCAACATCCTTCTTCATGGAGAAATAATAATCCGTATGGATGATGGCAGGACCATGAAGATGAAGGCACCTTGCGTCATGCCTTCTGGGGCTGGAAGCAAAAAAGCAGGATATGCCTTGACTGACACCATATTTTTGACGGTTCATCCAAACCCTGAGAACGTGAGTGGAGACAAAGACGAGATGGCAGATTTTTACACAGTTGACACCTTCGAGCAATATGATGCCCTTGCCGAGTCTAAAGAAAATGCCATGGTGGGGCAGGGAGACGGCATATGACAATGGCGGCTGTAGCAGGTGGCGCAATAGCAGCAGGTGGCGCAATAGCAGCAGCATCAATGAACAGCGGCGGAGGCTCCGAAGATGTGAGTTATCCAGCGGTTAGTTCCACAGGACAGCAGATTGAGAACCTCCAGCTCCAGAACATGCAGAGCGAGCAGGGACTCACCCAAGCGCTGCTTCCTGCGATGCTTCAACAGATGGGATATACAACAGTACCTGTCTCTTCTGATACACAGAAGCAGATTACGGACCTTACCGCTCAGAGAGCGGCCATTCAGCAGCAATACACCCAAGGATGGCAGTCTGGAAGCGTGGACAAGTCAGGTCTTAATAACATGGAATCCCAGATGACGGCCCTTGACCAGCAGATCAGTGCTTTGTCCCAACCTCAGTACCAGAAGATGACTCAGGCTCAGATCACAGCTAATGAGACGCCGATTCAGCAAGAGCAAGATCAGATAACAAAGTTGCAGGCGGACAGGACCCTGCAGGCACTTGAGGGCAATCTCCCCGTTGACCCAGCCCTCGAGAAGACCCTGGCGCAGAACAAGCAGAACCTTACCGAAGCTCTCCAGAGGCAGGCGGGGCCCAACTGGCAAGGATCGACGGCCGGCAAGCAGATGACCGACCTCCTCGCCAACAATGCCATGGTAGAGGAAGAGGCGCGCCGCGGGGACATCCAGCAGGGGACGACCAATACCCTCAACGACATGGGTTTTACCAACAATGCAAACACGCAGACGCTCAATGCCCTTTCCAATATCTCTCAGTCCTACTCACCGCTCGTGAGTGGATATAGTCAACTACTTCAGCCGTACTTGCAGCAGCAGCAGGGACAGTACGGCGCTAACGTGGCGAATGCTCAAACTGCTGCCGGACAAACTCAGGGCATGAACCAACTGATTGGGACAATTTTAGGTGGGTCTGCAAGGCTTGGAACAGGGTATCTGTCATCTGCTAACAGCGGTACGGCTTTAGATCAGGCGTGGAACGCTGGAGTCTTTGTATGAAAATGTTTCATAGTGGGAGGAGACAATGGCAGACCTTAGAGGATTAGCACAGGGGATTCAATCCGGCTTCGGGATGGTCGACCAAGTCCTCCAGGAGAACATAAGGAACAAGCTCGATCAGGAACGAGAGGATCGTATCAATAAAGCCCAGGACCTGCAGAATCAGCTTGTGGAGATGGGGTTAATAGAGAAGAAGAAGGAATCCGACGAAAAGCAAGAGCTTGCGGACAGGATAAAAAGCTCGAAAGCGGCCGGTGATTTCAGTCCTACGACAAAAAGAACCCCAGGCGTCACGGCGACGATCCCCCAGTATACTCCTGAATCTGCGAGCACGGCCACAGGACCCGACGTGACGACAACGACTCCCCCTAAGACCACTCCTGAGGAAGTGGCGGTGAATTTCCTCCTTGAGAAGGGAGATACCACAAAAGCTCTCGCTTTGAAGAAGGAACAACGGGACGAGATAAAGGATATGGCGACCACGATGCACGGGCTATTCTCTCTTGACAAGACCGGGACGGTTGCAAAGGCAATGTTCCCACAGCTCAAAACGCTTTTCCCTAATACGTTAGGGAAGTTGCCATCACTCGACGGATGGGGAATAACCCCTGGAGGCACTGTCTTCGGCAAAACCCCGAGCGGTCAGGAATTCGTCACTCAGGCAGACGGTGTGGCGAAGTTTGCGCCTAAAGCCCCTGGCGCTTTTGTCCAGCAGGGCGGCGTACAGGTAAATACCGCGACTGGTGAACAGAAAGCAATGCCGGAAACCTTCGAAGAAAAACTCAAACTCGCGCAGGCATCGGCCGGGGCGACCAGTGATAGGCAGACAGAGGCTCAAGGGGCAGCAGGACTCAGGGCAGTACAGGCGGAATTCAATGAAAGGCTGAAGGGTGCCGACAAGATTCTGACGGATAAGACCGCTCAGATAGATCCTGTCGCAACGGCAGAAAAATACAACGAGGAGATAGACCGCATCGAGCAAGAATTCCGCCCCAGATTCGCCGGAGCGGCCGCCAATACCAAACAGAAATTCGACATGACTCTTCCTCCAAAAAAGGACATCAAGGCGATACAGCGGAAGGAAGAGGACGAGAAGAAAAAGGCAGAGGAAGAGGGGGAGGGGGTAGTAAAAAAAGCTGGCAAGGCGGTATGGAACAAGGTGTTCGGAGGAAAGGAAACCTCTCAGACACAGGCACCTTCAACCATGACTCCGGAAACCGCCAGCGGGAAACTAAAATTAGGCTCCCATGTCGACAACATTCCCGCAGGATCAAAGAAGCTTCCAGGTGTTGTACTGAACGGCAAGCAAGTATGGATAGACAAATTCGGGAATAAGTTCGTCCCGTTGGATTAGAGCCATGGCTTACAGGGTGATAGGGGATGAAGAGCTGAAGGGCCAGGAGTCGTTGAAGGTTCAGACACAGGATGCATACCTGAAACTGCTCCTCTGTCCGCCGGAGTACCTCCGGGCCGACATCGCGAACAACGTCTTTATGAAAAAACTTCCTGAGAAGGAACGAAAGATCAATGTCGATAAGGCCATGGCGCAGTTTTTTGAGATGGCCGGCCTCTTTGCTCAGGACGCTTTCGTCTATCTCCTTCCGCCTAAGAGGGGCCTTCAGGACCAGATGTATATCTCCAATGCCGGGGTATGCCTTCCGCACCTGGACAAGACATTCGTGCTCGCCAAATTCAAAGCAGAGGGGCGACCGGGTGAAGAGAAGGAACTCAGTAAGTTCCTCGACATCGCAGGCTACAAGCAGTTTACCCCTCCGTACTTCTTCGAGGGTAAGGCCGAGTTCCTTTGGCTTCGGGATAACATCTACTTCGGAGGGTATGGACAGCGCAGCGTACCCGAGGCCCTCGACTGGATAGCGCAGAAGTTCGATGCCCGGGTAATCAAGATCGAAGAACGAGATCAGAAGCGCTATCACCTCGATTGTTCAATATTCCCTCTTTCGAAGGACAAAGTCATGTTCGCGACCGATGGCCAGGACAGGGCCACGGTCAAAGAGATAGAGAAAGTCGCGGAAATCATCCCGGTAAGCAAGGAAGCGGCGCAAATGTCTGTGACCAATAACCAGCGCATTGGGTCAATCGTCTACACCATGACGGACATATCGGAATTGAAGCGTAGTGATGAGGATTATGAGAAGGAGAAGAGGAAGAACGAAGAGTTTGAAAAGATCGTCATGGACGCAGGATTGACACCAATTTTCATAGACTTGAGCGAGATAGGGGCTTCCGGGGCAGCTTTGAGTTGCTGTTGTTTGCCTTTAAACGGAGTACCGTACCCGTCATGAAAGAGCTTAACGCCTTTCTTCAGATGCCGGAAACAAAGAAACTCACGGAGATGCCGCCGCGGCAGATCCTTGAACGGGAATTGTCCAGGGATCCGATACGCCCGATCTACTATGACATGAATGTGGTATACGCGCCGGCCGATGGCTTTGTTATCTACAACAAGGTAGTCGGGCCGAACGAGGAGATCATCAATGTGAAGGGCGGGACGTACAGCGTGAACACCCTTCTGCGGGAAGAAGTTAAAGAAGACTGTCTCGTCATCGGGATATTCATGACATGTATCGACATTCATGTTCAGCACGCGCCCGTGAGCGGTTTCCTCTTCTATGAAAAAATGCCTTCCCTGAAGGTAACGAATCTCTCCATGCGCCCGATAGAGAAAGCTATCCTTGACCGAATCAAGGTGAACATCAATGCGATGCAGTACGCCCTTTATAACGAGCGAATGAAATGCAAGATCGTTTGTCCGAGAATCAATCAACATATGCACCTGCTTCTGACCGGGGACTTCGAAATTGATGTTGTCTGCATGTTTGGTCCCTCGGGAAACTTCTATACCCAAGGGGAGAAAATCAGCCTTGTCAGGCAAGGGAGCCAAGCAGATCTGATCATTCCCCTTGTTGCAAAGAATAGGATCAAGTTCCAATCACTCATTCCCAATGACGGGAAGGTGTACCATGTCGAAGGTGGGATTGACCCTATCGTGAAAGTTGAGAGGATGAGTCAAGCATGAAAGACGTCGTTTACTTCAACGAATGGTTCGCTCACAACCATAAGGACGTGTTCTGGGCTGCCAAACTTAACCTTGAAGCCTATGGCGTGAAGGTGCGCACGTTCAACGGAACTCGAAATGTTTGGTCAAGAGACTACATGCCGGTTCAGGTAGGGGATCATTTCGTGAAGTTTCAGTATGCCAAGACACCAAACGACTGGGATAGATGGCCTCAACTCAAGGTTGCCGAGGAATGCTGGCGGTGGGTGCCCAACCTTCTGGAGTCTCCATTGATTCTCGATGGCGGCAACTGCGTCATGGGATATGGCAAGGCAATCGTTACCGAGAAGTTCATCCATGACAACGGCGCTGGATCCCAAGAAGCTCTTGAACAAGCCCTCGGATGTCCAGTGATCCTCATTCCTGTGGAACCCGGCGATGAACTCGGGCACAGCGACGGCATTTGCCGATTTGTGAACCACAATACGCTCATCGTGAATGACTACTCTTGCGTTTTCGACAAGGATGATCGCTTCAGGAAATATCAGCGAGACCTCGAAAAGACCCTTGAGAAGGCCAATTTCAACACGTTTCGTTTCACGTACGCTTTTGACTCATGGGACTGGGACATGCCAGAGGCGGCCTTTAGACAGATTTGGCCAGACGCGGATGCGTACTCTCCTGGATGGGGGTATTTCTGCAACTGGCTACAAACTGAAAACGTGATTCTTCTTCCGGCTTTTGGATTGCCGAAGGATGCAAGAGCGAGACAGATAGTCGACAACCTCTTCCCAAATCATGCTGTGGTGATGATCGACTGTCGGTATCTTTCTATGATGGGCGGCCTTTGCAATTGCGTTTCATGGTCCTTTAGGGAGCCATAATGCCCTACGTTGTAATCAGCGATGACGAGATTGAACAGGCGCAGAAGCAAGAGCAACCTGTCAGTAAGGGCTTCAGGGTCATAAGCGACGAGGAGTTCGCGGCGGCAGAGAAACCGCCTGTCGTCAAGGCTCCGGTCAAAATAGCCCTTCCTCCTGCCGCTACCGAAGAGGAACTTGCTGCTGTCCGCCCGGCCCGCCTCGGTCAACCTGAACCTGATGTAATCAGCACTATGAAGCCTTTCATCACAACGGACTGGTTAGGAAAGCCAAGTATAGGGACTGTCGTTCACCATCCTGATCCTGTGAAAGCTCAGGCTGCCCTCAACATCGCACACCGCTTCGAAGAAGAGGCGAATGCTCCTCCTCCAGATCACCGAATAGTGGAGGAACTCGCGCACCCCGCAGAGCATGTGGACATGGCGAGAGTGCCTTTTACCATGAGGGCGCCAGAAGCACCTGAGGCGACACCCAGAGAAGGAGAGTTTCTCGCAAGGGGGAAAGACCTCTCCGCCAAAAGTAATACCCTTGAGATTCAGGGCAAGCAGGTCCAGGCTCTTTACGATGACCTCAAAGCATCTCAGGAGAAGGTAGACAGGACTTCTCAGACATCGGTAGATGCCTTCAACACAAAGGTAGAGACCTTTAATCAGAAGGCCAAGCAATACCACGATGATGTGAACTCTTTCAATCTCTATGTATCTAAAGGGGCAGAACCTTCCTGGCCGGTTGCTGACAGGGCGGCAGAAGTCTCGAAGATTCTCCAGGCTAACCATGTCCAGGTCCCCTCTGATGCTATCTATGACAACTTCGACGCGATCACCAAGCAACTCGGACTCCGCGGTACGCCCACGGGGAAAGAGATCATAAACAACCCGTACATGATGGCGTTCTGGCTGCCTCTCATGGCACCGACAGCGGCTATATATGGCGCAGGAACTGGTATTTCAGCTTTGGCAGGAGCGGCCCGGGAAGGGGCCGGCATAGTCCAGGCAGGTATGTCGGCGGAGGAAGCGGCCGGTGCAGTGAACACAGCATTTGACTTGGCAAGATCCGGCATAGCGAAAGAGATTCTCGGTGGTGCTCCTTCGAAGATTCAGATGGCAAAGGATGTCCTGAAGGGTGCGGCTGGTTTTGGGACCTTCATGGGCGCCGCAGAAGCTGAGAACTTCGCCGCATCTAAGATCAGCGGCAAGCCCTACACTTTTGGAGGAGGCCGTGGTCTTGCTGACATCAATGATGCCGAGGGATGGCAGGCTTCGGTCCTTGATGCCGTTGACTTCATGGGTCAGATATGGGCGGCTGGCAAGGTGCATGGAGGATCGCAGAAAGCCTTTGAAGCCGCAACGACAAAGACCTTCGAGCAGTACAACATGCCTCGGAGAGTATTTCTTGACCCCGCCAAGATTCACGACATCCTCGGGGCCGGACAAGAGGCTACCGCCGAAGAAAAAGAACTCTACGGGGCACTTGGACGCTCAGGCCCACAGATGCGCCAAGACCTCATCGGCGGTACATGGATAGAGATGCCCGTTGAAAAGGCCGTTACGGTGGCCGACCGTCCCTGGTGGAGAAAGATAAAGAGTGCCATTCACGTTCCACCTTACAGCGACACTCAGGTTGCAGCGGCAGGACAGCCTAAGGTTGTTCCCTTCGAACTTAAGGGGGCGGTTGAAGGCGTTTCGACATATCCGAGACAGACACCAGGAATGCCAGAAACCAGACCAACTTCGGAAGAGGGCCCGCCTCCCGCGACTCCTCCTTCTCCGGCTGCCGGTCCTTCAGCGGTGGGCGGCACCCCTCTTCCCCCTTCATTCTTTGACCAAGCCACCAGGGGGCTTGAAAGAGGGGAGACTACCCTAGATCATATCCGGGCAGTACGCGACCAGTACGCCGCGAGTCCCCAGGCTCATGCTCCATCCGTTACCGCCCTCGACCAGTTCATCCAGGCCCACGAGGCTATTAGGAACAGCTCACCAGAGGCTATCATCGCGGACGTGGGAAGCAAGGGGCTCCCGCCCGATGTCGCCAACAAGGAGATCATCGACCGGATAGCGGAACTGCCGTTGACGGTGCCGGTGGAGGCTCCGATGGCACCCCTCGGGATGGCCCCGTTGACTCCTGCCATGCAGCCTTTAGGGGAACCCACGGCTCCAATCGAAGCAGGCATAAAGGAGGCCAGCCAGAAGCCAGCGGAAGAGGAGCCGGCGGGTGCCCCTAAGCCTACCATCCCCACCACACCCCAAAAAACGACTGGCGGCCCCTCAGAGGCGAAGCTACCCGCTAGTGCGCTTGTATCCTCTCAAGAGACGGAGGGTAACGCCTCTACGTCTCAAGGCAGCTCCAATACTGGTCCCGCAGACGTGCAGAACATCAGAGACCTCTCGCAAAGTAGCACCTTCCTTCAAAAGGGCTTTGGCGGTCTCGATGTCCCAAGCCAACGAATTATGATGGGCGCTGTGATCAATGCACTTCATGATCCGAAGGTTAGAGATTTCGTTATTGAGTCTGTTCCCGTCAATGTGGTGGATCACCTCACTTCTGTGAAGTCGCCTACCAAGATGACGTTCCATGACGATTCTGTGCTCGGCAACGCTCTTACCGTCAACCCTGATAAAACGGTATCCCTTGGAATTAATACGGCCAGTAGCTTGATTAATCGCATAGCAGGTTTTACTACAGAACCTCCCTCTTCCATTATCGAGGGTAGAGGGAGAAACGTAGAACCCCTTGCCGCAAGTGAGGCAATCCATCCTGATCTTGTGGTTGAAAAAAGTAGTTTTGCACAACCGGGAACAGAAGAAGAATCCAGTCTTGCTTCCTCTGATCAAGCACGGGGCGCGGTTAATTACGGTTCCACAAGTACTACAAAGGAGATTAGGCATAACAAAGAAAGAGTATCAAAATCAGAAGAAGAAGTCAAGCAAGTTCTCGCCGGCAACCAGCCTATCCACCAACTTACCTTTAGCGAACCAGAAGTCAGAGGTGGCCGCCTTGCTCTCGGAGAGGAGAAGCAGACCGCCGAACAGATAGGGGAGAGGCTGAAGCCGAGACGCAAGGAACCGCCAACATTCAGTATAGAGGAGGAGGGTAATGAAGGAAGAACCGAGAATAATCTGCCTGACGTCACAGAGCGGAATACGTTACTATCCGAACGATACAGCTCTGCAATCAAAAAAGTCCAGGAGATTTTGGGGACGCATCTTGAGGGATTCGTCCAGGATCACGTCAAAATCCCCGTCGAACTCACCGCAGAACACCGAAAAATAGCTACCGATGCGAAATCGTACGGCATTGATGCATACTTTTTCGATGGCTCGGAATCGGCCATAAAGATAGGCGGATTCACTCTTCCTCAAGAACCGACAGTCCTCTATCTCAACACTAACGCCCGTGATGTCGCGGCAACGGCACAGCATGAGATCATGCATACTCTACAACATAGCAGGCCGGACATTTATGAACCACTTTTGGAAGAAGTAAAGCCCTATCTTAGAAACCTCGACATCTATAAGAAAAAACTCCAGGCGGACTACGAAGGCACTGGTATGTTGGAATCGCAGAGAACAAGAGTCATGGGCGATTTGATAGCTCAGTTCGCTGCCGGTCGTGAACTTGAAAGCATGACCACCGATCCAAAAGCCGTAAAGAGCGCGGTAGACAAGGCTCTCATTGAATACAAGAAGACAGGTGGCAGGACGGGATCAAAAGGACCGCCTGTGTTTAACGCAGGTGCGAAGGACATCGCTCCCACCTTCTACTCCAAAATGTCCCGAGTCCTCGACGCCAAGCTCCCCGGCACGGGCACGCCCGAGAGCTATCGAACCCTCATTGAATCGTGGGCGAACAAGGGCGAGTACAAGGCGGACGAACTGAAGTGGTCGGGACTGGTTCCTTGGCTTGATGGCAGGACGGGCAAGGTCACGAAGGGCGAGATCGCGGACTTCCTCAAAGAGAACCAGGTGCAGATGAAGGAAGTGGTGAAGGGGGGAGAAGGACAGGAACGACTCCAAAAAGCAGAACAGGCTTTCATTAGGCAAGCCCAGAATGAGCATTTTACAGATAGCGGAGCGCGCGATACCGCCCTAGACATCGCAAGAGGAGATAGGACACCAAACGAACTCAGCAGTACGTTAGAGCCTTTGGCAAAAGAATTGAGGGCGGCTTACGAGGATAGGAACGAAACAAAGCAGTCGCCCACCAAGTTTTCCGCCTACACCCTTCCCATGGGCGAGAACTACCGGGAGATGCTGTTTACGCTGCCAAGCAAAGAAGACACCGGCGTAAAGAGCAAGGAGGGCCGTCTCACTGAAATAAGGGCAAGACTAGAAGAGATTCGAAATCTACCCGCATCAGAAGTAGGCGCAGAGGAACAGAGACTATGGGCAGAACAGGGAAGGCTTCAGAAAAGTAACATTTATGAAGGCAAGTACGCCTCACCTCATTGGGACGAACCCAACGTCCTGGCCCACGTCCGTTTCAATGATCGGGTAGACGCTGACGGTAAGAAAGTCCTCTTCATCGAAGAAGTGCAGAGCGACTGGCACCAGGAGGGCAAGAAGAAGGGCTACACAAAGCCACTCAGAATAGAAGAGTACACCATTGATAGCGAAGAGGCTGCAGAGATAAGCGGACGCCCGATAGGAACCAAAATGTTCATGGCCCTAGATGAAGAAGGCCATCTCTATGCCTCTGGGCCAAAACGGGAGAATGTAGAGCAGACGGGAAATAATCTTTATGCCGCACAGACTGTCCCCCCCGCCCCCTTCTCAAAGACCTGGCCGGAACTCGTCATGAAGCGGATGCTACGCTGGGCCTCGGAGAATGGGTATGATCGGATAGCCTTCACAACAGGCGAGCAGCAGGCAGAACGGTATGATCTCTCCAAGCAAATCGACAGAATTCAGTACGACGACTACGGGGATGATCAGTATTGGGTAAGAGCAATAAAAGACGGCGACGTGGTTCTCCACGAGGACAATGTCGACATCAAGAGAGTCTCCGACCTCTTCGGCAAGGAAATAGCCGACAAGATAGCCGCCAGTGAAGGCAAGTCCGTTATGGACGAAGACGGGATGAAGCTGAAATCCCTTTCCGGTCTCGACCTAAAAGTCGGCGGCGAGGGCATGAAGGGCTTCTACGATACCATGCTCCCTGCCTTCATGAACAAGTATGCCAAACAGTGGGGAGCGAAGGTCGGGGAGACGAAGGTCGACACGTCAGAAGGGTGGGCACCCGTCACCTATCACGATACCTCCGATATGACTGGACGCCCCGAAGTGACCCGAGAGGATTTGGAGAAAGTCTACAAGCTCTCCAGGGGATACGGGAACACGAAGGTTAGTCCGATTACTGGCGAAAAGCTCATGTACTCCATAGAACGCGTGGCAATTACTCGCGCGTCGGAATCGGTTCTTCATGTCATGGACCGGGGCAAGTCTCTCATCGAAGCGATGAACGAAGATGGAAGCCAAGACCTCGCCGAGATATTGGGTCTTGAAGTCGCGGAAGGCGTACCTTAGAAAAAACTCACTGCCGTCCACTCCCTCGATATCACCCCCTCCATGAAGCAGGATGTCCTCTATAAGGGGCAGCCCCGTTTCAGCATCCAGGAGAGCCTTGATGCGATCAAGGAGGCAGGTAACGACGCAAAGGCCGCCTATCCGCACCTCGAAAAGATTGCCACCCACGTCTACCAGGAAGGGGCCAGGACCTGGAAAGACTTCCTGGACCGGATGAAGGAAGTCCTCGGGGACCTCTACAAACGGTTCATGTTCTCAATGAAGAAGGTATTCGAGGCAGCCAAGAAAGCCTATGCAGAATCCCCTCTCGCCAATGAGCGCGGCGAGGTGGTCCTCAAAGACAAGGACCTTCCTCCTCTCCTCCAGGACTTCCTCGACAATATCGGGAAAGAGCGTGAGGCGGAGAAGGGACCGGAGAGACCAAAAACCTTCTTCTCCCCTGTCATCGAACCGGTCAAGACGGCACTCAACGACCTCAAGGAAGCCTACAAGAAACCTCCGGTTAGCACGGAAAGTAAGCGCATCATCGGGCGATACACCGGAGCTCTCCAGCGCCTTGAATGGCAACTCACAAAGCTGGCCAAGCAGATCAATGCGGAGATCCCCGAGAAGAGGCAGGTGGCCATCAGCAACTACATCGAAGCTGGCGGGGACAACGCCACCCTTCAGGCCTGGGCCGATGATTCCAAGGCGCCTTACAAACAAGGCTACCTTGATGCAATGAAGCTCACCCCGGAAGAACACGCCTGGGCAGAAAAGTGCTCCCAAGATATGCAGGATACCTGGCAGGCCGCGAACGATTCCGGTCTCGAGATCGACTATGTCGAGAACTACGTCCGACACCAGTGGAAGGACAAGCCGGAGAAGGCCGGGAAGAAGATTATCTCTCAGATTAATGCGGGGGTCTTTAAGACGAATCCCCGGGAAGCCCTTCACCGGATATGGGCGAATTACCACGAAGGCGAGAAGCTTGGCTATGACCCCACGGACAAGAGGATAGGCTATCAAGTGGTCGCCCATGAGCGATCGATCCGTGAAGCAATGCTGGCCCGCCAGGCCCTCAAGGAATTGATGGCATCCACTGAGGCCGACGGCAGACCTACGGTAGTGGTCGGGGGCATGGGAGAACCCATCCAGAAGACCTCCTACGCCGTCATGCGCGGGGACAAGGACCGAGCCTTCAGGGTCTTCGATTCGAAGGACGAGGCCGAGAAATTCATAGAGGGAAACAAGACAACGCCCATGTTCGGCGAGAAGGTCCCCTCCATTGGCGACCACATAGTTGAACGGGACAATTCAGCCTTTGCAGTCAAGCCGAATGTAAAAGGCAAGGACTGGTACGACGATCAGGGCAGAGAGATTTATCGGCCTCTTGACCATCCAGCCCTCCGCAAGTGGAAATGGCTTGGCAACGACGTGAACGGACACCCCGTTCTCATGCAGGGCAACATGAGAATTCACCGGGACGCCTTCGGCCGGCTTAATGCCCTTCTTGGAAAGTCGAAGATCCAGACCTTCGAAATCCCTGCGAAGGTGCCAGTGGTCGGAGGCTGGCAGCCAGGCAGGACGGCCCTCCATGGTGGGGCCTTCATCAAGGGAACGATCCTCATAGGGCCCTTCCATCAGTTTCACCTTGGGGAGCACGCGGTTTTTCATAAGGTCAACCCCTTTGTGGCACCCGAGATAGACTTCGACACCCGTCCTCTGTTGCGCGAGGGCGTCGACCACGGGCTCATGCTTTACAGCGGGAAGGCCATGCAGGAATTCGCCGAAGGGATGGCTTCCGGCGGTCTATGGAACAGGATTCCTCTGGTCGGGGATGCCCTTAAGCACTATCAGGAGTGGCTCTTTCAGGATTACATCCCACGCCTCAAGGCCCTCATGTTCGAACATGCCGTAGGCCGGGCCCTGAAGTATTACGCGAAGGACATGGCCTCGGGAAAGTTCACCCGTGACCAGCTCCTCGACAATGCGGCCAAGCAGGCAAACGCCGCTTTCGGTGAGCTCAACTACAAGTACCTCGGCAGGAACCCCACGCTGCAGGATGTTCTCCGGATAGGACTTCTTGCACCTGACTTCCTCGAGGCGCGCCTGAAGTTCTTCGCCCAGGCCGCAAGACCGAAGGGAAAGGAGCAGTTCATGGCTCTTCTCCGCGGGGCGATCATCATGGCGACAGCGGCACAGGTAACGAACATGCTCATCGGGGATGACCACAAGACCCACTGGAATAGGCCCTTCTCAGTCATGGTTGGCGGCCGTGAGTACACCCCAAGGTCAGTGGTTGGCGATATGATGCACCTCGTGACGGACCCCCGGGGCTTCTGGTATCACCGGATCAATCCCCTCTGGGGTCGGCCACTCGTCGAGGTTGCCACCGGAAGGGACTTCTACGGGAAGCGGATGGGAACGATGGAACTCGTGAAAGACATCCTCTCATCGTGGGTCCCAATCCCGGGGCAGGGGCTTCTCAAGAGCAACACTGGCGAGACCACCCTCGGGAAGATCGTCAACGGTCTTCTTGGATCGGTGGGTATCTCGAACTACAAATACATGTCGGATTTTGAAAAGTATGCCCAGAACCTCGAGGGCCCATCATTCCCCTCGACCGATAAGAGCAAGCTCAAGTCCAAGCTCACTCAGGCCGTCAAGGAGAATGACCCAACGGCCAACGCGCAGATCCGCCAGGCCATCCGGAAACATAAACTCACTCCTTCCGACATGGAGAGTATCCACGAGAAGGCGAAAGAGCCCCCTGCCGTAGCTGCGGCCAAGAGGATCACCCTCGAGCAGCTCGCTACGGGGATAGACAAGGCTACACCTGAAGAGAAGAAGGCGATCAAGCCTATCTTTTACAATAAGTTCTCCAATGCCGTAGAGAAAAATGAGCTCACAAAGGACGAGATTGAAAAATACCGGAAGATATTGAGAACGATGTAGGGAGGGAAAGATGAAGAAAATAGTAGTGGTAGTAGTGGCAATCCTGTTTCTGGCCTTTGTCGGTACGGCACTGGCCACTGAATTCGGCAAGATTGACTTTCCAGAGGGGCGCCAAGTCCCTGTCGAGCTAGGTCTTCCCATGACCAAGTGGATCGACAACGTCTATCTTCCCACCGCAGGGACTCCGGTTTCATATACCTTGCCGACCGATGATAAAGGGGCAAGAGCAAGCGGAGTTGCCTTCAGTTGTACCAATCCTATCTTCACGAGATATGCCGGTACTGCTCCGAATGTTGTTACCGCGACCGCGTCGATACTGGACGGCAGCGGAGCCGAATATCAGCCGGTCTTGAGAATAAATAACCTTGCCATCACCGCCGTGTCCATTCTGCCCACGGTAAGCGGTACGATGTGTTCGGTCGGGGTGTATAAGCACTAGTGAGGGAAACTTGAAGCCCGTTCTCATCATTGTCTTTATTCTCGTTCTCGGATGCGTACTCGTTCTACCGAACGGCGTAGATCCTCGCGTCCAACGGTTCGGGAATATGCAATTCATCTTCCTCGCCGCTTCCGGACTCATTGCCTTGTTCTCCGTAAGCTGGTCCATAGGGGCTTTGCTTCTCTATACCTGTTACGAGACGCTCAGGGGAATAAACATCACGATCCTCTCGACAATAGTGGCCCTGTCGGTTTTCTTCCTCTTCATAGTCATGACGGCGCCTCACTGGTGGGCCTTCAAGGGGCTCATTTATGACGCCCTTATCCTTATCGCGGGGCTGAATATCGTATTTCAGGCCTTGCAGTATTTTCACGTCTCCTTTCTTATCCATCCGACTAATGGACAACTGGTCGGACTCATGAGCAACGTGGACGAGACCTTTGCGCTCTACATGATATGTCTTCCGGCATTCTTCAGAAAGAGAAGGTGGCAACTTCTTATTCCCATTTGCATAGGTGGGCTTATCCTGGCTTCTCCTCTTGTAAATTCCTCACAGCATTACGGTGTCATTGAGCACATCTCGGGCAGGTGGGCTGCGTGGTCCTTCACCATTCACGATATGGGAAAGGCCCTGTGGTTCGGGCAATGTTTCCACCTTTTTCAATTCTATAACGCTCAGAACAACAACCTTTTCCTGGAAGCTCACAATGAATATGTCGAGATTGCTTGGCGGTTCGGGATCGTGGGAATCGCCCTATTCCTGTGGACCCTTTACCGTACCATTCGGCGTGGACTACAAGGCATCGATCGGATACCTCTGTGGGGCCTTGCACTTGCTTGTGTATCTGCCGTGCCGTTCTTTACTTGGCATATCCTACCGCTAGCACTGATAAGCGTCGTGTGGGCCGCAATTATCTATTCCGACAAAGAGGTATTACTATGCGCTTAAAGCGTTTCTCCCTCATCTGCTTCCTCCTATCCGCCATCGTCCTCGGGTGGCTCGTATGGGCCAATGCGGCTACGTACTACGTCGCGAACGCCGGTAATGATTCCTACGACGGGACACAGCAGGCCCACACGACGGGGACCA
>Ga0187854_10001791_pt1 | contig 19893 bp, 18 predicted proteins | sample June2016WEW_6_15_FD_132445 | JGI IMG/M metagenome (GOLD analysis project Ga0187854, IMG submission 132445) | Peatland microbial communities from SPRUCE experiment site at the Marcell Experimental Forest, Minnesota, USA - June2016WEW_6_150 | ecosystem: Environmental > Terrestrial > Soil >...
GGATGCAGTCCGGATGCCAGGCGGGCGCCTAAAATTAGTGGAAACATGGCGGATTTTGCACCGTTGACGCTCAGGGCGACCCCCGGGCCCTGGACGCCTTCGGGCACCTTCACAATGACGCGTTCCTCGGAGGCCGAAACTATATCTGCCTCAGTCGTGCCGAACAAAACCTTGGATACCGATGGAAGGCCCGGCTTGAATCCGCTGCATTGAATCGAGATTTCGCCGCCGGGAATCCCAATTGCGGGGGTGACTGCACGAATCGAAAGTTCCTGCGATCTCATAGCAAAGAAGGTACGTCATTTCCACATGGAAGATCAAGCCGCGAACTCTCGCCTCCGCGGTTAAGGCGCTCCAAGCGACGGCAAGAAACAGACGGCAGGCTGGTAAACGTCAGGCACGCGAAAGTTCGGGTCGGGCTCGATTGTCCAGGTCTACGTTCAGGTCCAGGTCAAAGTCCACGCGCGGTAGCGATCCTATGTTAGGGTCTGTGGGCGTTGACACTCCTCCGCGGTGAAAATATGATTACTTGTTTGGACGATTCCCGTTTTTCGAATAGGAGAGCAAGCACTTGGCCGCTGAAAACAACGGCGCAATCGTAGTTTTGGGCGCCAGAGTCCATAATTTGAAAAACATCACGGTCGAGCTCCCTCTCAATTCTCTGACCGTGGTTACCGGCGTTTCAGGCAGCGGCAAGAGCAGTCTGGCATTCGATACTATCTATGCCGAGGGCCAGCGTCGCTATGTGGCCTCCCTTTCGGCGTATGCCCGCCAGTTCCTCGAACGCATCGACCGGCCCGATGTCGACGACATTGTCGGAATATGCCCCGCGCTCGCCATTCGCCAAAAGAGCTATACGCGCAATCCGCGATCGACGGTCGGGACCGTTACGGAGATCAATGATTATCTACGACTGCTCTATGCGCGCATCGGGGTCACCCATTGCCACAGCTGCGGCCGGGTCGTTGAGAAGGACACTCCTGAAAAGATCGGTGATTTCGTGATGTCGCTGCCGCGCGGAATGCGTATCTATGTTTGCATGCCGTTGTCCGTCCCGGCCGCATCTGCCGCCTCGGAAATCTCCCATCGAAGAGGATCCAGGAAATCCTCCCCGGCATCAGGCGCGAATCAGCAGGAGTCCCGGGTTGCCGGTCTCGCTACCATCCTGCCCGGACTTCAGCAGCAGGGGTTTTTGCGTCTTCTGATTGGGAGCGACGTCGTCGATCTGTCCAACGCGGTCGAAACTTTGCGCAGGAATCCCGGTGCCGACGTTCATATCGTCGTCGACCGGCTGGTGGTTGAGGATGACGTGCGTGGCAGGCTCCTGGATTCGGTCGAGCTGTGTGGCCGCGAGTCGGAAGGACGCATTGAATTATTGCTGCTGTCTGAGCCGCAGGAGGATGAGGAGCGGAATTTTGCGAATTCCTATTCTCAGATTCGCTGGGTACGACATCCTGCCGGCAGACTGGTCAAATTCAGCGAACGCTTCGAATGTCAATTATGCGGCCTATCTTATGAAGAACCGGAGCCAAGGCTTTTCTCCTTCAACAATCCCTATGGAGCCTGCTCGGAGTGCCAGGGTTTCGGCAATACGGTGACCCTCGATCTCGACCTGGTCGTTCCGGACAAATCCAAAAGCCTCGCCCAGGGTGCTGTCGCCCCCTGGATGAAGCCGCGTTATCGGGGCATACAGAACCGCTTTTTGAACTTTGCCCTCACTTCGGGCATCGACGTCAATCTCCCCTGGGAGCTGTTGCCCCCGGAGCACCGTGAGCTTGTGATCAACGGCAAAGGAGGATTTCCGGGAATTCGCGGGTTTTTTGCTTATCTCGAACGCAAGAAATACAAGATGCACGTGCGTATCTTCATCAGCCGCTATCGCGGCTATGCGCTCTGTCCGAGTTGCGGCGGCGACCGATTGCGCCGTGAGGCGCGCGACGTTTCGCTCGAGGGAAAAGGAATTGCTGAAGTAGCCCGCATGACCGTCGGCGAGAGCGCACAGTTCTTCCGCCGACTATCCCTCTCACCGCAGGTACTGGCAATATCCAACAAGATCCTCGAGGAGATCCGCTATCGCCTGGACCTGCTTGTTCGCGTAGGACTCGACTACCTCACGCTGGACCGGCTTTCTTCCACGCTCTCTGGAGGTGAATCCCAGCGCATTCAACTTGCAACGTCTTTGGGATCCATGCTGGTTGGCGCCCTTTACGTCCTTGACGAGCCGAGCATCGGATTACATCCGCGCGACAGCAGACGCCTCATCGAGATCCTGGAAAATCTGAAGTCCCTGGGCAACACCGTCCTGGTGGTCGAACATGATCGCGAGATCATGAGCGCCGCCGATCACGTCATCGATCTCGGACCGCGCGCCGGGGAGAATGGCGGTGAGGTGATCTACCAAGGTTCCTACCAGGGTTTGTGCCGGTCCGATACCTCTCTTACCGGCCGCTATCTCAAGGGGGCGCTGAAGATTCCAACACCGATTTTCCGCCGCCGCCCGAATGGCCGGTATCTCGAGATCACCAATGCACACAAGCACAACCTCAAGAATCTGAACGTGCGGATCCCGTTGGGCATTTTCGCCTGCATCACCGGGGTGAGCGGCAGCGGTAAGTCCACTCTCGTCCACGATGTGCTCTATGCCGCCGTCAAGAAGGAACGGGGACGCGCGTCGGAAGGCCAGCAAGGGTACGACACGCTTCGAGGAGCCGAACTGATCAGCGATGCCGTACTGGTCGATCAGTCGCCGATTGGCAGGACACCGCGGTCGAACCCCGTCACCTATATTAAAGCTTTCGATGCCATCCGCCAGATCTTTGCCGGCACGCGTGATGCTTACGCCCGCAACCTGCAGCCTGGCCATTTCTCCTTCAACTTGAAGGGCGGCCGTTGCGAAACTTGCCAGGGAAGCGGAACCATTACGGTCGAGATGCAGTTTCTCGCCGACGTGGAACTCACCTGCGAGGAATGCAAAGGAACGCGCTACAAGAGCCTGATTCTCGAGGTCAGATACAAAGGAAAAAACATCGCCGAAGTGCTCAATCTTACGGTACACGAAGCCCTTCAGTTCTTTGCCGGACATCCCCCCTTGCTACGGAAGCTTCGCGTATTGGCGGACGTTGGCTTGGGATACTTGCGCCTCGGACAGTCGGCAAATTCCCTTTCCGGCGGAGAAGCACAGCGGATCAAGCTCGCCGCTTTCATTTCAGGACAGAGTTCAGGAAACGCACTCTATATCTTTGATGAGCCAACTACCGGGCTTCACTTCGATGATATCCGCAAACTTCTAGCGGCTTTCGATAAGTTGATCCAAGCCGACAATTCCCTGCTGGTCATCGAGCATAACCTCGATGTTATCAAGAGTGCCGACTGGGTAATCGACCTCGGCCCCGAGGGAGGATCTGCTGGAGGCCGGATGCTTTTCGAAGGCACTCCGGACGATCTCATCCACGCGGAGAATTCCTACACGGCCCACTTCCTCAAGAATCATCTGACCCGCGCTTCTCTCAAATCGAAGGGTTGAACGAAGGCTGATTCGAGATTCGAAATTCTAAATCTCGAATCTCGAATCTCGAATCTCGAATTTGGCATGGCTTGACCGTGCCTGAGGGGTTGGGTATGATAAAGGCGCCCCTGCAATGTTGGTGATGGCAAATTTTGTTTGAGCCAACATTCTATTTGACGGGAGGCCAAGTCGCGTCGCGGTGAGCAAACTTTTCCCGCGGGAACTTGATTGCCTGATGCGGCGTGCAGGTCACCCCCTTGGAGACAAGGTTCAAATAGATGATGCCACACGGCGGCGCGGGGGTCTTTTTTTGCCTAGTCCAGTCACCGGATTAGGATTGCACGAATGAGAATAGGATCTCCGACATGCGCGTCCTCTTCATAGGAGATGTCTTTGGCAAGCCCGGCCGAAGAGCTCTTTTCGACAAGCTTCATGGCCTGGTTCAGGCACACCGAATCGACTTTTGCGTAGCCAACGTGGAAAACGCCTCCGGCGGATTTGGCATCACTCCTCAAATCGCCGAGGAGTTCCTGTCCGCCGATATTGATGTTCTCACCAGTGGCAATCACGTCTGGGATAAACGCGCCATCCTTCCCTACCTTGCCCAACAACCCAGGCTTCTGCGGCCGCATAACTACCCTCCTGCGACGCCCGGAACGGGTCTCTTCATCGGAGACAGCCGCTGTGGCGTGCGCGTTGCGGTCCTGAACCTGCAGGGGCGTGTCTATCTGCCGTCGATCGATTGCCCCTTCGTAGTCGGAGAGGCTGCCGTGGAAGAAGCGCGGCGGCAAACGCCGGTAGTGCTCGTCGACTTTCATGCGGAGGCGACCTCGGAAAAGCAGGCGTTCGCATGGTATATCGACGGGCGCGTGAGTGCCGTCGTGGGCACTCATACCCATGTACAGACCGCGGATGAACGCATTCTTCCCAGAGGCACGGCATTCATCACCGACTTGGGCATGACGGGACCCCATGATTCCGTCATTGGTTCCATCCCTGATCTTGCCCTGGAACGCTTTTTGAAGCAGATACCAGTACGGTTGGAACCCGCATCGGCGAACTGCCGCTTTTGCGGCGCCGTCGTCGAGATTGACGAATCGAGCGGCCTGTCCACCTCGATTTCTCGCATCAACGTCCCCGCCTGAGGCAGTGGTTTTCCTAAGCGATCTTAGCTCCAATGCTGTTAACTTAAGGCGAGATTCATCCTCGAGCAGAAATCAGATGGCCACGAATGCATGCAAAATCTCTTATTCAGTGAATACTTGTGCAATTCTCGAGGTCTGATCCTCGGGGGATTAGGTCCGATCAGCAGAGGAAGCGATCAAGCATGGAAACGCAGGCAAGCGAACGACGGCTCACGGAGTCATCCATCTTCTGGAGAGCGTCCCGGGCACGGAAAAGTTCGTCGCCGATGCTCAACGCAGCCAGGACGGCGACCTTCAGCGTATCCACAGAACCCGACGATGCGGATACCTCGCGCATCTTCTTGTCAAGGTAGGAGCAGACCGATCGCAGTCGGTCCGCTTCGCCGCTGGTACGCAGCCTGTATTCGCGGTCATAAATCTTGACGTCCACGACGCCGGATTGCGGATTTTCCATCGCATTCCCCGCTGGCGGCAGCGCAGGGTTCCCGCGGGATTATCTCACTTCTAGCGTTGCCAGAAGGCTGAGAGCTTTTTCGACCCGCTCGCGCAGCGCCTCCCTCTCCTTTTGAATTTGCGTCAAATTTTGATTGTACGAAGCCTCGTTTCGGCGCAACACTTCGATCTCAACTTTCAGTTTTTGACTCTCCGTCTGAAGAGTCTCATTTTCCCTTTTGATCGTCTTGAAGGCTTCGACAACGCGAAAAATCTTGTCCTCTAAGTGGCTGAATCGTTCCAGGCCAGTCAGTTCCAGTTGAGTAATGTTGTCAGTCATGTCAGCCCTATCTATTTTCAGCGCTAAAATGATCACGCAGAAAAGTGCGAATATTATCGCTGAACCCCTGCACCCGGTCAACGGTGAGAGTTCCTTCGCGATCGCGGAACACGATCCGGAGAGTCATGCTCACCTTGTCAGCAGGAACCTGGTTTCCTTCATAGACGTCCGTCAGCTCCAATTCCGCCAATTCGGCAACCCCGAGTCCGAGGATGCCCTTACGCAAAGCAGCGTAGGAAACGTCACGGGAAACCATGAAGGAGAGGTCCCTCTCCACTCCAGGAAAACGAGCGACCGGTTCGAAGCGCACGGGCGTAAAGAGGTGAGCGTACAATTCCTGAAAGTCAATTTCCGCAACATAAACGGTCTGCTTCAGCTTCAACCGTTCTTCAAGCTCCGGGTGCAGTGCCCCCAGGACGCCGTAGCGTTTGCCGGCAACCAGCAGCGCGGCAGCCGTCTCGGGATGCAACCACGGCACATCCGAAACCGGAACCACCTCAGCGGGAGCACAGCGCATTCCCTCCAGAAGTGCGCTGACCACGCCTTTGAGGTGGAAAAAATCATAGTTTGCCGCTGAATTGTGCCAGTTGGCGCCGGCCATGCTTCCGGTGCCGAGAATTGCTAGCAGGTTTCGCTCTAGGACCGCTCCGTCCGCCGCTCTTCCAAACGTCTTGCCGATTTCAAATAAGCGCACAAACCGCTGATTATGATTGAAATTGTGCTTCGCGGCGCGGAGAAGCCCGGGAGTTAGATGCGCCCGCATGAACTGCGTTTCCTCCGTCATCGCGTTGCGGATCTCAAGGGCCCTTTCTCCCGCCGGCGGGAAAACACGCTGGTCTTCCTGATTTGCGAAGCTCAGGTTCACGCTCTCGTAATAACCAAGGCCCAGGAGGATTCCTCTGGCAGTGTCCTCATAGGGCCGCACCGGAGACGGCTTTCCCGTGTTTCTGCTGTACGGGATCGTCGCCGGAATGTTCCCATATCCATAAAAGCGCGCGATTTCCTCGATAAGATCGGCCTCCAGCTCCATATCTGCCCGATAGCTCGGGCATGCAACCTGCCAAAGCCCTTTACCCTTGCGAACCGGCTTGAAGTTCAGCCGCTTGAGAGTGTCCCGGACAAAAGCGGGCGTCAGCGGCACCCCGAGCAACGACTCCGCGCGCGCCAGACGCAGCTCGATTTCGACCGGACGCAATGGCGCCGGATAGACATCCTGAACGCTGCCCGCGATGCGCCCGCCCGCGATCTTTTGGATTAGATAGCAGCAGCGCGCCGTCGCCGCGACCGGCCCGTTCCAATCCGCACCACGCTCGAAACGATAGCTGGCCTCGGTGGAGAGGCCGAGTTTCCTCGAGGTCCTGCGAATCGAAGCCGGCTGGAAATAGGCGCACTCGATCAGAACTCTCCGCGTCGTTGCGCCGATCTCAGAGTTTTGTCCTCCCATCACACCCGCGACTGCGACCGGGCCGGCGCCATCGTTGATGAGCAACATCTCACCGTCCAACGTGCGTTCCACACCATCGAGGGTCACGATCTTCTGTTCCGGGTGCGCGCGCCCGACTACGATTCTACCGCCTCGCAGCAGATCGAAATCAAAGGCATGCAGCGGGTGACCACGTTCCAGCAGGACATAGTTCGTGATGTCGACGATGTTATTTACGGGTCGCATGCCGGAGGCCTCCAGGCGACGCTGCATCCAGAGAGGTGACGGTGCAACCCGGATTTCATCGAGCACCAGGCCCACATACCGCGGACATAAATCGGCATCGCGGATCGCGATCGAGTATGGAATTCTCTCTGTTTCGATGTGCAGTTCCCTGGCAGCAGGCATTCTCCTGAGCCGTTTCCCGTATAGCGCGGCGATTTCCCTGGCGATTCCCAAATACGAGATGCAGTCCGGCCGGTTCGAGGTGATCTCCATCTCGAATACGGGTGCACCGTGAACCTCTGCCACAGACTCCACGACGAGCCCGGCCATGGTGAGGTCCTCGCGCAGCCGTGCAAGGTCCTGAGGCAGGTCGAGAAACTGCTGCAACCACTCGAGGCTGATTTTCATCGCGCTGGTCCTGATCAAAACTGGGTTAAAAACCTGAGGTCATTTTCAAAAAACAGTCGAATGTCGTCAACTCCGTACTTGAGGATTGCCACTCTGTCAATGCCCATGCCCCAGGCAAACCCCGAGTATCGCGCATCGTCGATCCCCGACATTCGCAGCACCTTGGGATGAACCATGCCGGCACCCAGGATCTCGATCCAGCCGCTTTGTTTGCAGATGCGGCAGCCGGCACCCGCGCAGAAAATGCAACTGATGTCCACTTCGGCGCCGGGTTCCACAAATGGAAAAAAACCAGGCCGAAGCCGCATGCGAATGTCAGGATGAAAAATCCGTTTGAGGAACACTTCCAACGTGCCCTTCAAGTCGCCCATGGTGATGCCTTCATCCACTACGAGGATGTCGACCTGATGGAACATCGGCGAGTGCGTGGCATCGAACGGGTCGCGGCGATAGGCTTTGCCCGTGGCAACGGCACGAATCGGAGGTGTCAGAGTCTCCATCGAATGCACCTGCACCGAGGAACAGTGGGTGCGCAGCAACAGGTTTTCGTCAAAATAAAAGGTGTCCTGCGCGTCCCGGGCCGGGTGATTGCGGGGCATGTTCAAGGCTTCGAAATTATAGTAATCCCGTTCCACTTCAGGCAGATCGAAAACCGTGAATCCCAGGCTGACGAAGACTTCCTCTATTTCCTGTTGCAGGCGCCGTATTGGATGCTGCTTGCCGACAGCATAGGGAAAACCCGGGCGCGTAACATCGATTCGTTTCTTCCGCCGCCTCGTTTCCGATTCCACGACGTACGCGCGCACCTCCTCGATCTTCGTCTCCGCAAACTCTCGCAATTGGTTCATCGCGTGGCCGAAAAAGGGCCGCTCTTCTTTTGGCAGATCCCTGAGCCGCTTCATCTCGCCGGTAATGATGCCGTTTTCCCGCGACAGCCATTTGTCGCGTACGCATTTCACCTGATTGAGATCATGGGTTTGGGAGAGGTCTGCTTCAAATTGTCTTCGTAGCTCTTCGAAGTTCATCACCACACCTCAGGGGATGTGAAGCCAGAGAAAACGCGCAACCGAAAACAGGGGGTCTGTTTCCCATGCCGCCTCTTGCCCCCTGAAAGAGAAACGCCCGGCATCATGGGACACCGGGCGCTCCTTGCTAAGTTTGGGGTCAACCCTAGGCCACCGTCAGTGCCGCTCTTGCCGTCTCCGTGAGGCGCGTAAAGGTTTCCGGATCCTTGACGGCGATCTCAGCCAGAACTTTTCGATCCAGCTCGATGCAAGCCTTCTTGAGCCCGCTCATGAACTGGCTGTAAGACATCTTATTGCGCCGCGCCGCCGCGCCCACGCGCACGATCCACAACTGGCGGAAAGTCCGTTTCTTTGTGCGGCGGTCCCGATACGCGAAGCGCAGGCCGCGATCCACCGATTCTTTTGCGGATCGATGCAATTTGCTCTTTGTCAGACGGTAGCCCTTGGCGAGCTTTAAGATCTTTTTCCGCCGCTGGACTCGCTTGTTTCCTCTCGTTACTCTCGGCATTTCTCAACTCCAAAGTGTGGCGATCGGCGCCCGATCCAGTTCGAGACGCCGATAACGCTCAAATGTTCAGCATCTTTTTGACGCGCGCCGTGTCGGCCTTACTTACCAACGCGGGCGATGTCAGCTTACGCAGGCGCTTGCGCTTTTTATGGGTCAGGAGGTGGCGAGCGTGGCTGTGGTGCCGAACGATCAGTCCCGTTCCGGTCACCTTGAAACGTTTTGCCGCGCTCCGATTTGTTTTCCGCTTTTTCACAACATTCTCCTTATGCACTCATTCTGTATAGCACGTTACACTCGCCTTCAGCGGCAGAGCTGCTCACGCCTTTTTCGGCGCGAAAATCGCGACCAGGGCGTGCCCTTCCATTTTCGGAGGTTTTTCGATTTCCGCGGTTTCGCCCAAGTCTCCAAGCAATCTTTCCATAAGCCGTTGCCCGATTTCCTGGTGCGTCATTTCCCGGCCTCGGTAAACAACTGTCGCCTTTGCCTTGTTCCCTTCGGTCAGGAAACGGAGGATGTGATTCTTTTTAAACTGATAGTCGTGTTCTTCTGTCTTGGGCCTGAACTTAACTTCCTTGAGGGTCACCAGCTTCTGGTGTTTCTTCGCATCGTGTGCCCGCTTGCTTTTCTGATACTGGAACTTGCCGTAGTTCATGATCCGGCACACGGGCGGGCTGACACCCGGGGCGACTTCCACGAGATCCAAATCGCGCTCCTGCGCGATGGCGAGTGCCTGTTCCGGGGTCATGATACCCAATTGTTCCCCGTTCTCGTCGACGACGCGAATATCTTTCGAGCGAATCAACTCGTTAATGCGAACCCTGATTTGTTTGATTGCCATCATCCTCCTCGCCCACCGGCGGGCGGCATCTGTTTCTGCAGGCTATGGACGCGCCGCGCGAGCTTCAATGAAGCTCTTAATCTTGGTCACGAAATCAGCCAAGGACTCAACCCCCTCGTCACCCTGGAAGCGGTTCCTGACTGAAACCTGGCCGTTCTGTACTTCCTTATCGCCCATAACAAGCATATAGGGAACTTTTTGCGTCTGCGCCTCGCGAATCTTGTACCCCATCTTTTCGTTTCTGTCATCAAGTTCCACGCGCAATCCCGCGTCCCGCAGTTGACCGAAAACGCCGCGTGCGTATGCGTGATGGCGCTCGGAGATCGGGATCACGACGACTTGCACGGGCGCCAGCCAGATCGGGAACGCACCGGCGTAATGCTCGATGAGCACACCGAAGAAACGCTCGAGTGACCCGAGGATCGCACGATGCAGCATAACCGGCTGGTGCGCCTGTCCATCCGGACCGATGTATTTCAGGTCGAACCGCTTCGGCAGCGTAAAGTCGAATTGAACCGTGGAAAGCTGCCAGGGCCTGCCGATGGCATCGATCAGCTTGACATCGATCTTGGGCCCATAGAAAACGGCCTCTCCTTCCATCCTCTCATAGCCGATCCCCATGTCGGTCATCGCCTGGACCAGCGCTCTTTCCGCCATTTCCCAATCTTCCGTGGTTCCGGCATATTTCTCGTGCTTGGCTTCATCCCGCACCGAAAGCTCGACTTTGTACTTGTCGAAGCCAAAGCTCTTCATTATGAACAGAACCAGATCAAGCAGCGCGCGAATCTCGGCGTAAACCTGCTCACGGGTGCAGAAAATATGGGCGTCATCTTGCGTGAAGCCCCTTACGCGCAACATGCCGTGCAGTACACCGCTTTTCTCGTACCGGTATACGGTGCCATATTCGGCGAGACGAACCGGCAGGTCACGATAGCTCCGCATTTTGGACTGGTAAACTTGAATATGCCCAGGACAATTCATCGGCTTGATGACGAACTCCTCATCATCGATGCCAAAGACGTACATGTTTTCCCGGTAGTAGTCGTAGTGCCCTGAAGTCTTCCACAAAGTGTTTCGTGCCACATGCGGAGTAATCACAAAATCGTAACCGCGATGGATCAACTCCGGGGTGAGGAAGCCTTCAATGGCCATGCGCACGCGCGTACCCTTGGGATGCCAGAAAATCAATCCAGGCCCAGCCTCTTCGGAAATGCTGAACAGATCCAGTTCGCGGCCCAGCTTGCGGTGGTCGCGCTTTTTCGCCTCCTCAATCTGCGCCAGATGTGCCTTCAACTCCTCCCGGCTCAAAAACGCAGTCCCGTAAATGCGCTGTAGTTGCTGGTTGTGCTCGTCACCCTTCCAATAAGAGCCGGCGATGCTGAGGAGGTGGAACGTGGCGGGATTAATCAGCCCGGTCGATACGACGTGCGGGCCGGTGCAGAAATCCACCAGATCGCCGAGACGGTAGCAGGACAGCTTTTCGCCGGCTTTGTCGTTAATCAACTCGACTTTGAGATGTTCGCCGCGAGCCGCGAAGTATTCGATTGCATCGTGTTTGGGAATGATGCTGGGCTCGTAGTTGAGGTTTTGATGCGCCAAATCCCTCATCTTATCTTCAATCCTGGCCAGATCCTCTTCCACGAAGCCCGCTGGGCGCTCGAAGTCGTAATAAAACCCGTCGCTGATCGCAGGACCTATGCCGAGATGCGTGCCGGGAAACAGCGCACTGACTGCGGCCGCCATCAAATGCGACGTGCTGTGACGATAAATCTCCAGTTGATTCGCAGGATCCTGTATTTCTCCAATCCTGCCGTCGGCATAAACAACCTTCAGTGCCATAGATCTAAGATAGGCCCCAAATCAAGTTGCCTCGATTCTCGAGGCTCGAAGAAGGGCGTATACCTTCCCTATCCATCAACTTGTAAATAGCTTGGAGGAGATTACATGCAACCGGGGCGCAACATTCATCGCGGTTTTCCCAAATCGGGCCATCTCTCCTGTGCGGTGACTATGGTAGGCGCGAGCGGATTTGAACCGCTGACCCCTTCCGCGTCAAGGAAGTGCTCTCCCCCTGAGCTACGCGCCTTTGAAAACAGGGCTTAAAGCTACCAGAAAGCTCGAAAATGTGTCAACACTATTCGCCCGACACGCCTGCTCAGGCTGCCTTCTTGAGCGCCGCACCGCCCTTGCTCAGAATCTCTACTGCTTTGTCGATCTGCTCCTGATCGAGCTTCTCCTGCAACTGTTTATATTTGGCGGCGTCGTCCTGTCCGTCAAAATAAGCATCGACAAGCAAATCCTCAAGTCGATCCCTGTCGGGCGCTTCCACATCCGGTTTCAGTCCGGTATCGGTCAGATTCACGTCATCCTGGATCGTCTTACCATCAGGAGTGTAGTACTTTGCCGTCGATAGGACGAGAACGCCGCCGCTCTTCAGTTGGAATCGTTTCTGGGACGAGCCTATGCCGAAAGTCCTCTCCCCGATCAGCGACGCCCTGCCATTTCCCTTCAAAGATCCGGCAGCAATCTCCGCCGGCCCCGCAGTCGAACCATCGATGAGAACAGCCAGGGGAAGATCCGTAACGAACTTATCAGGCGAGGCTTTGACCTCGAGCAGTGCATCGCCCGATTGCCCTTTACTCGTATAAATCACTCCGCTTTTCAAGAAGAAATTCGCAAGCTCGGCGCCGTTGTCAGGCTCGCCGTCTGCGCAATCACGCAGATCAAGGATAATCTTCTGCGCTCCCGCTGAGATCAGCGTCTTCAATTTGATTTGCGCCTGCGCAGGGGCGGACGCAGCCAGAGAGTATATCGAAAGTAATCCTATGTGGCCGTCCAGCATGCGCGAGGCGACCGGAGGCGGCGGTTCGTTCGTACGCATGACCTCGATATCGATCGGCTTTGTTTGAGCACCGCGAAACACCGTCGCTTTCACCCGCGTTCCCCCAGCGCCGCGCAGCAAACTCTCAGCCTTCAAAAGACTCTCATCTTCGACGTTGACGCCTTCGATCGCAACGACGTAATCTCCAGGCCTAAGTCCTGCCGACTCGGCAGGCCCGCCGTGTTCCACCGACACGATGCAAATGATGTTGGCGCGTTTGGAGAGAACGACTCCAATGTTTCCCGTTTCGGACTTGTTGTGATCCACGTCTGCGGCTTGCTCTTTGGTCAGATAGGCACTGTAGGGGTCGAGAGCTTCAATCATGCCTCGCATGGCGCCGGCCCGCACCTTGCTCATATCAGGCGGCTCGACGTAATCCGAATTGACATAACTCAAAGCCTTCATAAAAACACCAAGGGCTGGATACGTCACATCGCCATAAAAGGCAGCCGAGACGCCATAGAGCACGATCACGCCCGAGAAAATAAAAACAAACAGCTTCCCTTTGCGAAGCATTGCACCTCCAAAAGCACACTTTGTAAACTGCAGAATTATATAGTACGAACCGGACTGGGGCAAACAATATCGGGCATTGCAGCCTTGACGGGTCTTCCCCCCCTGTGGTCCAATGTCGGCGTGCGCTGCGGCAGGATTCTGGCTTTGGATTACGGCACCAAAAACATAGGCTTGGCTTCATGCGACGAGTTGGGGATCACCGTTCACCCCCTGCCGTCTCTACCCAATACAGACCGTCGCTATCTGCTGCGTCGAATAGAAGAAGCGGTAAAGGATCATGACATCGAATCGTTGGTGATCGGCCTCCCGTTGAATATGGATGGAACCTCCGGCGAGGCTGTACGCAAGGTCCGCGCTTTTGCGGAATTCCTGCAAACAGAGCTGCATCTGCCTCTCGGTGAGGTAGATGAGCGCCTCTCGACTGTAGAAGCTCTGGAAATGTGGACGACAATGGGCGCCAGACAACAACGCAAATATCGTACTGTCGATTCGCTTGCCGCCGCTCTTATTTTGCAGCGCTATCTTGAGGAATCCTGAGAATTGCGTACCAGGCTGATCGCAAGCCTAGTGGGCTTGATCTCGATATCGGGAGCCGCGGCGATCTGGCTCCAATCGGAGCTGTCAACTCACTATTATAACGCCGGCAAGGCCGAGGTTTTCGTTGACGTCCCGCGCGGCGCCGGAACCAGCGCCATCGCCGAAGCCTTGAAGTCGTCCGGTGTTTTGCACCACACGATCCCCTTCATGCTGTATGTTCGTTGGACCGGCCTGGACCGCCATCTCAAAGCCGGCGAATACCGCTTTGCGGCGCCCGCAAGCCCCGGCCAGGTTGCGCGGCGTTTGGCCCTCGGCGATATTTATTATCACAGCATCACGATTCCGGAGGGATTGACCTCGAGGGAAGTCATTACCCTCCTGGCGCGCAACGGCTTCGGCGACGAAAACGAAATGCTTGCGCTTCTTTGCCGGTCGGATTGGATTTCCGATCTGGATCCGCATGCCAAAAGCCTGGAAGGCTACCTGTTTCCGGATACCTACCGTTTTGTGCGACGCGCGACCCCGCAGGAGATTCTCCAGAAAATGGTTGCTGAATTTCGAGCCAGGGTGGCCAAGTTGCTGCTGGCCAATCCGCTCCCGGCGCGATCGAGTCTCGCGCAGGTCATAATTCTGGCTTCCATGATCGAGAAGGAAGCCAAGGCAGATGAAGAACGTCCCCTGATTGCGTCCGTAATGCTCAATCGGCTGCGTCTCGGCATGCCTCTTGGCTGCGACGCAACCATTGTCTACGCCTTGAAGCAGTCCGATGAATTCGACGGCTCTCTTCACAAGCCGAACATGTCCATTCCGTCCCCCTACAACACTTATACGCATTTGGGGCTGCCGCCCGGTCCGATTTCAAATCCTGGCGCCGCTTCAATCCGCGCCGCTTTGGCTCCCGACACGAGCGCATACCTTTACTATGTGTCCAAGAACGACGGTACGCATTATTTCTCCAAAGATCTTCGGACCCATCTCATGGCTGTTGCACGCTATCAAAAGAAACCGGCTCACGATACCGGGCGCAGCCAGCAGCCGATTCGACGCCAGAGTACCCAAAAACCAGGCTGGCCATGAGAATCTTGGCGAGTCCCCGTGCGCCGGTTTCCTTTCCCGCCGAGGATGTTTGCTAAGTGTTGACTTGCTCTCATCGCGATGCTACGATTGATGAATGCGGGCAAACTATTTAATTTTTCAACATGTTAAGGTGATCCGCTTTCTCTTGCTCGGCTTACTTTTGGGGACTGTCCCCCTGAGCTATCTTGCGAGCGGACAGATGCAGAAACCCAACCTTCCCGATCCGATCAAGTTTCTGGGTAAGCGCGAGAATGTCATGCGCGCGTCGCGCGCCGTTCTGGAACAGCTGGGCTACGTGATTGAGCTTGAGGATATGCAGAGCGGCCATTTTTTGACCCGCCCCTACGAATTTGTGTCCGGAACCATTACCTCTTCGGAAATCGACAAGGTCGCGATCAAGAACGATACGATGACGGGAGCGTGGCTGCGCGCCCATTACGTGGTCGATGTTCAATTTGAAATCGTGTCGACGACGGAAACTCTGGTGACCGTACGAACCAAGATGGAGGCGCTGAATCGTGATATCAACGGCGTCGAAAAATGGGAACCGTTGCAGTCATTGGGTTCCGTGGAGAGGCGCGTCCTCGGGAAAATCAGCATGAAGCTGCTCGGAACGGAACCGAACTTCAAGGACAATAAGAGTTTTTGGGACAAGAAACCTCAACAAGTTCCACCCGTAAAAAAACTTCCCGCTGAATAGCTCATGTTCATCCTGTCGCTGACGTACGATCCGCTTTACACGAGAATAGCTCTGGCGGCGCTCGCAGCCCTGCTGATTTTGGTATACCTCCTTTATTATTTCAGGCGTGTGCGGCCTGCACGCTTGCAAGCGGCGTCTCCACCAAAAACGCCGACACCTCACGGCTCGCAGCTTTTCGAGTACTCGCCAAGACCTGGAACCTCAATCTTCGGGATAGCAATGCGCGGCGCGCTGATTCTGCTCGCTGTGTGCGTTGCCGCAGGATTAGCCCTGATTCTGTTCCCGGACAATGCGCTCAACCGGTCGGCTGATGCAATCCGCTTGAGGACTGGGGGACCTCCGCCTCAAGAGCGCATCTCGCTCCTTTATCTTGGAGACGAAGTGAAGGGGAAGGAATTCCACATTCGTGGTGCCATCCGCAATATTTCAACGCAGCCTATGGAAAAACTGGATGCCATGATCCGCCTTTATGCCCCCAACGGCATTCTGCTGGAAACCGCGGTTGTGCGCATGGAATTGGAGATAATCGCGCCGGATGGCATCTCCGCGTTTCATCTGACGTATCCGGATTATGACGGACAATTTGCCAGCTATTCCGTAGACTTCAAGCTGCGCGACGGGGAGCCTCTGCCCTACAAAGACATGCGCGGCGCACACACGGGCAGCTGAGTCGATCGCGATAGCCCTGGTTATGCAAACCAAATACAGCCTGCTGCACCTCGTGCCCTATCTGGATCGGTATCGAGCCAAGCTGGTGCTCGGGGGCCTGATGGTAGCTTGCACCGTGGCGGCGAGCATGATCTCGCCCTGGGTGCTCAAGTATGTCGTCGACGACATCCAAGCCGCCTTCGCACCCCAAAAGCTGCCGATATATGCCGCGCTGTTACTGGGCAGTTCCGTTGTGGAAGGTTTTTTTCGTTTCTGGATGCGCAAGATCCTCATAGGCGTCAGCCGGGAGATCGAATACGATCTGCGCAACGACTTCTTTGCGCATCTCCAGAAGAGGTCCGTCTCATTTTTTCAGACCCACAGCACGGGAGATATCATGTCGCGGGCCACGAACGACCTGAATGCCGTGCGCTCCGTCCTAGGTCCGGGAATCATGTATTCCACCACGACAGTTGTGACGGTGATTGCCGCGAGCGCGGTTCTCTTTCGCCTGAATTGGAGACTGACTCTGCTTTCTTTCATTCCTCTCGTGCTCGCCTCATTCAGCGTCAAAAACTTCGGCCGGCAGATTCACGACCGCTTTGAAAGTATCCAGGAGCAGTTTTCGCAGCTCAGCTCCAAGGTACAGGAGAATCTTGCAGGGATGCGCGTAGTGAAATCGTTCGCGCGCGAAGAGTCCGAGATTGCCGCGTTCAGGTCCCAGAACGCCGAGTATGTGAAACGCAGCGTTTCGTTGATTCGGATCTGGGGGCTCTTCTACCCGCTGATGTCCGCGCTTATCGGACTCTCGGCGGTTGTGCTGCTCTGGTATGGCGGACGCCAAGTTGTGTCCGGCCGTCTCACGCTCGGAGAATTTGTTGCTTTCATGGGTTATCTCTCGATGCTGACCTGGCCCACGATTGCCACCGGCTGGGTGATCAACATCTTTCAGCGTGGCGCTGCTTCGATGGATCGCATTCTGCGCATTCTGCATACAGAGCCGGAAATCCATGACGCGGAGCATTGCTCCACCCCCGCGCCCGCGCGGGGCGCTGTTGAGATCCGCGGACTGTCTTTTCGCTACCCCAACTCTCCGCGTTTCGTGCTGCGAGGAATCGACTTGACCATAGCCGCCGGCCAGACCATTGCGATTGTCGGCCAGACCGGAAGCGGCAAATCGACACTAGTGAATCTGATACCCAGGCTCTTCGATCCTCCCCCGGGAACCGTGTTCATCGACGGGCAAGATGTCCGTCTGTGGCCCTTGCAGGATCTGCGGCGCATGCTTGGATGCGTGCCGCAGGAGACCTTCCTGTTCTCCGACACCATTCTGGCCAATATCGCCTTCGGCAAGGAAGATGAGGTATCGGAGCAAGAGGCTTCACGGGCCGCGCGCGTGTCCGCCATTGAGGACGATGTCAACACGTTTCCAAACAAGCTGCTGACGTTCGTGGGGGAACGAGGCATCACGCTCTCGGGCGGGCAGAAGCAACGCGTTGCGATCAGTCGCGCTGTCGCCAAGGCACCGAAAATTCTGATTCTCGACGATGCTCTCTCAAGCGTCGACACGTACACGGAAGAACGTATCCTGCAGGAACTGAAGGGAGTGATGAAGGATCGCACTACGATCCTCGTTTCGCACCGCATCTCAACGGTGAAGGATGCGCACCAGATCATTGTCTTGCAGGACGGTGCGATCGTCGAGCGAGGCACTCATGAGACGCTGATGTCCTGCGAGGGTGCCTATGCCGCACTTTACCAGAAGCAATTGCTCGAGGATGAGCTTGCGACCGCATGAGAGGTCGTTCGGACATTGGGCGAGACGGAGGAACCGAATAGCGGCCCTATGACAATTCATGCGCACGGACGGAAATGACAGAGCACCTTCAAGAGGAACAGGTACTGGGCAAGGCCTATGACGCGCGGCTGATGCGGCGCCTTTTGCGCTACATTCGGCCGTATCGAGGCTCTGCTCTGCTCGCTTTTGTTTATATCCTTGCCGGCTCAGGGCTGTCCGTGCTGCCCCCGTGGCTGACCAAAGTCGCGATCGACCGCTACATTAGCAAGGGGGATCTCACCGGGCTGAACAATATCGCGATCCTCTATGTTCTTGCTCTGGCGGGAACGTTTGTCTTCAGCTACGGTCAGAATTGGGTGCTCAACCTGATGGGCCAGAAGATCATGGTCGACCTCCGGATGGAGATCTTCCAGCGCCTGCAGGAACTTGATGTGACGTTTTTCGACAAAAACCCCGTAGGCCGGTTGATGACGCGCGTCACGACCGACGTTGATGCGCTCAACGAGCTGTTCACTTCCGGAGTGATCTCCGTATTTGGCGACATCTTCACCCTGGCAGGAATCGTCATCATCCTTTTCCTGCTTAACTTCAAACTCGCATGCGCCATCTTTTCCGTCATACCCCTGCTGTTCCTTGTCAGCTTTCTGTTCAAGATCAAGGTGCGCGAGTCTTATCGCCACGTGCGCACGGCCATCGCGCGCATCAATGCTTTCTTGCAGGAGAATATCACCGGCATGTCCGTCGTCCAATCCTTCTCCCAGGAGAAGCGCCAATACGACAAGTTTACGCGGATCAATCGCGTACATCTGGATGCGAACCTGCAGTCGATCTTTTACTACGCTCTTTTTTATCCCCTGCTGGAGCTTGTCGGTGCTCTCTCGATCGCGCTTGTGGTTTGGTATGGAGGGCTCAAGGTTTTTGCAGGTACATTGTCGATGGGTGCGCTCGTGGCGTTTGTACAGTACTCGGATCGTTTCTTCCGGCCGATTTCCGATTTGAGTGAGAAATACACGATCCTGCAGGCAGCCATGGCATCCTCGGAGCGAATCTTCACGCTTCTGGACACACACCCTTCCATTGTCTCTCCGGAACACCCCAAAGCCCCTACAGTCAGCGAAGGATCGATCGAGTTCAGAAATGTGACGTTCGCATACAACCCCGGCGAGACGGTGCTCCATGACGTGTCATTCGTGGTCAGACCCGGGGAGAAGGTCGCGGTGGTGGGTGCGACGGGTGCCGGGAAGACAACCATCATCTCATTGCTGAGCCGGTTCTACGACGTGCAGCAAGGAGAGATCCTTGTAGACGGGATGAACGTCAAGGAGTACGCACTGCAGGGATTGCGCCGATCTATCGGAGTCGTGTTGCAGGACGTTTTTTTATTTTCAGGAAGCATCGCCGACAACGTTCGCCTGAACAACAGCAGAATCGACGACGCTACGCTGGAGAAGGCCGCCGAAACTGTGCATGCCACTGAATTCGTTCGCCGGCTCCCGCGCGGATTCCAGACGGAAGTCGGCGAGCGAGGCTCGTCGCTCTCCGTTGGTCAGAAGCAGCTGCTTGCGTTCGCGCGCGCTCTTGCCTACGATCCCAAGATCCTTGTGCTTGACGAAGCTACATCCAGCATCGACACGGAGACCGAGATTCTGATCCGCGATGCACTCGAAAAACTCCTGGCGGGCAGGACGTCCATCATCATTGCGCACCGGCTCTCCACAATCCAGAACGCCGACCGCATCATCGTGCTCCATCGCGGCCGCATCCGCGAAATCGGCCCCCACCAGGAACTGCTGAGGCAGAAGGGGCTCTACTGGCGCCTCTATCAGCTCCAGTACAAGGACCAGTTGATTTCGCCGGTCTCAGGATAGCAGATTCCAGGCATTCGAC
>Ga0187854_10001795_pt1 | contig 19835 bp, 23 predicted proteins | sample June2016WEW_6_15_FD_132445 | JGI IMG/M metagenome (GOLD analysis project Ga0187854, IMG submission 132445) | Peatland microbial communities from SPRUCE experiment site at the Marcell Experimental Forest, Minnesota, USA - June2016WEW_6_150 | ecosystem: Environmental > Terrestrial > Soil >...
GCCCTATATGGCAACTGCTGCAGCCGCCTACCCCCAGGATCTCTTCAAAAAAGTTCAGAAAGCCCTTACCTTCCGCGGACCTTCATTCATTCACGTTCTCGCTCCCTGCCCGCCGGGGTGGAGATTCTCCACGGAAAAAACGGTCGAGATAGGCAAGCTCGCGGTAAAATCCGGCATGTGGATCCTTTACGAGCGCGAGTTCGGGAAACTTACCATCAATCCCCAGTCAAAAGCAGCAATGAAACGGCCCGTCCCGCTCGAAGAATATCTTGCACCCCAGGGGCGGTTTAAGGGTATTGATGCAAAGACCTTTGAAACACTCAGGCAGCACCTGGTAAAAAATATAAAGAAATTGTCTGCCGAGGAGGCGGAAGAATGAAAAAGATCGCCACGGGTAACAAGGCTGTCGCAGAAGCAGTAAAGCAGATCCAGCCCGCAGTCATCGCTGCTTACCCGATTACCCCCCAGACGGAGATTGTCGAACAGATCGCAGAGTTTGTTTCCAGCGGTGAACTTAAGAGTCGTTACATCCCGGTTGAAAGTGAGCATTCGGCGATGGCTGCATGCATCGGTGCAAGCATCACCGGAGTACGTACGTTCACCGCGACAAGTTCCCACGGTCTTTTGTATATGCACGAGATGACGAACTGGGCAGCAGGTGCACGCCTTCCCGTTGTCATGGCGAACGTAAACCGGTCAATCGGTCCCGGCTGGAATATCTGGGCCGAGCATACCGATGCGATGCAGGAGCGTGACACAGGCTGGCTCCAGGTATACGTGAGTACCGTTCAGGAAGCCTACGATACGACGCTGATGGCATTCCGCATTGCAGAGCACAATGATGTACTGCTGCCGGTGATGGTGAACCTTGACGGTTTTTCCTTAAGCCATATCATGCAGCCGCTTGATACCGTCGAAACCGGTGATTTCCTGCCACCGATGTACCTTCCCCATGCGATTGATCCGAAAAATCCGGCAGGATACGGGGGACTTACCGGTCCTGAACAGCATTTTAAATTCCGGTGGGATATCGAGCGCTCAATGCGCGACTCAGTGAAGATAATTGACGAGACCGAGAAGGACTTTGCAAACCGCTTTGGCAGGAAGTACGGATTCACCGAGGACTACCAGTGCGATGACGCTGATGTGGTCATTGTATCGATGGGCACGCTCGGCAAGGAGGCTGAAGTCGCCATCGACATGCTCCGTAAGGAAGGCGTCCGGGCTGGTTCGATGCGCCTGCGCTGGCTGCGCCCGTTCCCGAAACTCAATCTCAAAGAAAAAGAGATCGTCGTGATCGACCGCGACTACTCGTTTGGCTTTGGCGGAGTTCTCGCAAAATCAATTCAGGCCCAGCAGAAGACCGATGTATTCAGCGTGATTGCCGGTCTGGGCGGACAGGAGGTCACCTACGAAGACATTGCGGATTTCATCCGGAAGCGCCGGATTGGCGAAGAGTTCTGGTTCGGGGTGAACGACCATGTTTGAGATCCGCATCCATTCACGGGGCGGGCAGGGAGGAGTAACCGCTGCACGCCTCCTTGCACTTTCAGCAATCCATGATGGGAAGTACGCCACCGCATGCCCGTTCTACGGGGCTGAGCGCAGGGGCGCACCGATCGTTTCGTTCGTCCGGATAGACGATAACCCGATCAGGATCTACAGCCAGATAAAAAAACCTGACATGGTCGTGGTGCTCGATGCGAGTGTCATGGATGTCGTCGACGTACTCAATGGACTGAAAAAAGGCGGGAAAGTCCTGATTAACAGCGCTCATCCAAGAGAGTTTGCAGGATTTTCATCCAGTCACGCAGACCTGACCGGCATCGCACTCCGGGAGAATCTCGTGGTTGCAGGAAGCCCGATTCTGAATACACCCGTACTTGGTGCACTTGCAAAGATGGGTATTATTTCTGTCGATTCAGCGAAAAAATCCATCCGTGAGATGTTTACCGATGAGCGTAATGTCAAGGCAGCGGAAACCGCATACAGGGAGATGAGTGCATGAGTCAGGTTCGTCAGCGCCTCGCAATAAGCAAACCGACAGAAGGAGCAGCCGGAAAGACCGGAACATGGCGGGTCTTTAAACCAGTCGTCGATAAAGAGAAATGCAACCAGTGCGGGCTCTGTGCGATGTATTGCCCGGACTCTGCGATCGATGCTGATCTCAACGTCGACCTGACGTTCTGCAAGGGCTGCGGTATCTGCGCGAACGAATGCCCGAAAAAAGCGATCGAGATGGTGCGGGAAGAGAAATAACAAATCCTGCATACACCCTTTTTTGCGACCTTTCATCTTACCGTGCTTTTACCGCATGAGGAGATATCACCCAAAATGAGTGTTCACCAGTCACACATTGAGTTCATCCTTTGCCATGTACTCGACATCGAATTTGTAGAAATGCGTAAAACCGCAGTTCCGGCACCGGACAGTAAAATGCCGGCAGCCGATGGTTACATCATGGGGATTGGTCACGTGGCAGTTTCTGCATTCCGCGCTCTCAGTGAGGGCCCAGACATCATAGCACCCGATGACGGTGAATGTCCCTGGCTGGGTGACGTCCTCGATACGCGGGATATATACCCGGGTCGCACCGCAGTTGTCACATTCGACTTCAGCCTTGTAGGGGACAGCTTTAATGATCTGGTCTGCAACCTGTCTGCAATGGTAGCAGTCAGTACGATACCGGGTAAAAATAAACTGGTCGCTCATGGCAAATACTGGATACTTATGGGTACATTAATCTGTTGCAGGACCTGCGCCGGCTCCTGTACGTCATAGTACCGGGCATAAATACCGCACACCCGATTCCTTTTGCCTGTTTTCATACTTTTCGATAATCACCATACTGGAGTTTTATTGCCCGAATTTTAACCATTCGATGATTTCCCGGGGCGCAGCGAATGAAATAACTGAAAAATCCTGAGTAAATTTAATTAAAGGGATTTCCCCTTTACTTTCATGAAGAAGTATTTTGCCTTGATTATTTTTGTATTGCTTTTACCGAGTTCACGGGGTGCACCCGGCAGGCAGAGCACTTCACCGTCACAGAGACGACAAGTCCTGCTACCATTCCTCCGACCGAATTAACAGCTGCACCGACCCCCCCCTGCCGACAATGATTATAACAACGGTAACCCCTGCAGTAAAAAGAACCCTCTCACCGCAGACTAAGCTGGTCACTACCATCCATATACGTAATAACACCTTTGTTCCCCGGACATTGACCGTTCTGCCCGGAACCGGAATTACGTGGATAAATGACGACTCTGCTGTCCAGTCAGTAAAAACTATCGGGAATAATACCGGAATGTTTAATTCAGGAGATATCATCCCCGGTGCCCAATGGAGCTACACTTTTGGTCAACGGGAAGGCAGTTACGAGTTCGCGGACACGTATCACCCGGAAATGAACGGCACGATTATCATAAAACAAGGCGTGTCATTTACAGGTATCCCCGGTAAAAGCTGAATGGCAGCATACGGGAAAATCCCCTCTTCTGTTTTTACTATAACCGATCGGGTTCGTATGCGAACCGCTCATAAAACAATCGCATAACCCCGAACAACGGGAGACGAAAAAAGTTTCAAAAAATGAAAATACCAATAAAAAATTGTTTCCGGATTAGTAGTCGCCCATGCCGGGGGGCATACCGCCCATACCACCGCCCATTCCACCCATGCCACCGGGGGGCATGCCGCCTTCGGGTGCATGGCTCTTGGATGATGCGATTACATCGTCAATGCGCAGGATCATGATGGCGGCTTCAGCTGCTGAAGAGATCGCCTGTGTCTTAACGCGGAGCGGCTCGACAACACCGGCTGCCTTCATATCGACTGCCTTGCCCTCGAACACATTCAGGCCGTAGGTTTTTTTACCCTTTTCGTGAGCGGCACGAATCTCGACAAGCATATCGATAGGATCCAGTCCCGCATTCTCTGCAAGGGTACGCGGGATGATCTCGAGCGCTGATGCGAATGCTTCAATGGCGAGCTGTGCCCTGCCACCAACAGTTGTGCCGTATTCGCGAAGACGGAGGGATAGTTCTGTCTCTGGTGCTCCGCCGCCTGCGACAACTTTCTTGTCTTCAACAACAACACCAACAACGCGGAGTGCATCGTGGATTGCACGTTCGAGTTCGTCAACGACATGTTCAGTGCCACCCTTGATGATAATTGATACGGCCTTGGGGTTCTTGCACTGCTCAACAAAGGTCATCTCTTCGCCGGAAACCTTGCGTTCCTCAACGAGTCCTGCCTTACCGAGTTCTTCCTTGCCGATCGCGTCAATTGATGAGACGAGACTGGCACCGGTTGCACGGGCGAGCTTTTCCATGTCGCTCTTCTTAACCCGGCGGGTTGCAAAGATGCCTGCCTTTGCAAGGTAGTGCTGGGCAATGTCGTCGATACCTTTCTGGCAGAAGAGGACGTTTGCCCCGCTTGCGACAATCTTGTCAACAATACCTCTGACCATCCGCTCTTCCTCATCAAGGAATGCCTGGAGCTGGTCAGGACTGGTGATGTTGATCTCTGCATCAACTTCGGTCTTCTTGAATTCGACTGCGGCGTTGAGTAAAAGGATCTTTGCATTGGTGACTTTCTTTGGCATCGAAGGGTGAACTCTTTCCTTATCAATGAGTACGCCCTCAACGATCTCCGAGTCCTCAATGCTTCCACCGCTCTTTTTCTCGACCTTGATATTCTCGATGTCTACGGTGCCATCTGCATCAGTGACCATGGTCACTGCCTTGACAACAAGTTCGCACAGTTTGTCCTTGGATGCTTCGGCTCCTTTGCCGGTCATCGCGGTGCTCGCGATATTTTTCAGCATCGCCTTATCGGTCGCTTTCACATCGAACGCGATTTCCTTTAAGATTGCCTGTGCCTTCTCGGCAGCCTGTCGGTATCCTGCGGCAATGATCGTCGGGTGGACGTCCTGTTCCAGAAGATCCTCTGCCTTCTTGAGAAGCTCACCGGCAATGACGACCGCTGTGGTGGTACCATCTCCGACCTCATCATCCTGGGTCTTGGCAACCTCAACCATCATCTTTGCGGCCGGATGCTCGATGTCCATTTCCTTGAGGATCGTGACACCATCATTCGTGATTACGACATCGCCGATTGTGTCGACGAGCATTTTGTCCATTCCCTTGGGACCGAGTGTGGTCCTGACTGCACTTGCCACTGCCTTTGCGGCGGTGATGTTCATACCCTGAGCGTCGCGGCCCCGGGTGCGGGTGCTGCCTTCTTTAAGAATAAGTATCTGCTGTCCTCCAAGTTGCTGTGACATAAAATCACCACTTTTAGCACTAAAATTGGTTTGTGGTTCTATATAAACGTTATCTAAAAGGGTTCTGATAGGATCACGGGACTTCAGGACTTTCAAAAATTGGTGATAGGTGGCGGGACTTTAAACCGACTTGGTTTACATGTGCCTCGCGCATTGATCGTATAGGCTGGCGGTTGGTGATAAGTGGAGGTTGTTTGAGCACAGTCTATTTTATATCAATCACAATAGGGAGGCTTGAGTAACGTTTCCCACTACCATCACTAACAAATCCGGTTATTTTAACCGAACCTGACAAACCAGTTTTTGAAATATTCTTTTCAATCTCCTTTCTGGGAAATTCAACGGAGAGAGTGGATCCCGGTGATAATTTGTAAGGAAAATCTTGATATTCTTCAGTTAGGGTACTACCAAAGAAATCCCTTTTGTACTCCTTATTTTTCCATCTAACCCCAACAAAATCAATGATTATATTTACATTTCCGAGATTTTTTACAAGAAGAATATAGCATTGAAGGGGTATGTCTCCAATTCTCGGATCAAACACGGATTCTTGGTATGAAAATTCTAGAGATGTATTCGGGCGATATTCCTTCCAGTGGCGGTAAGTGTTATACAAGGACAGCGCAAGCCCTGTAACAGCGACAACCGGAATGATATAATCTGTGGCTAGGGCAGTTATATCCATATTGGATTATTTCTTTAGTTGGGGAGATATTTAATCTCCCAAAAAGTTCTGATATGGCGTGGCTGATCGCTCAAAAGTTAGAGATCTTGTAAGTATCTATGTTTAGATTTGGAGAAATAGTGTTTTGATGGATTTATTGTTCCCTCTAATGTCGATTTGCGTATACGTTTCCCCTCCTCTATATGGATTAACCTCAGGGGTTTTGAGAATTTCGTTCGCCAAAGCATCTCGTTCTTAAAATACTCTGGTTGTGGAATTGTTGGTAATCCCTCTACTTGCGGAAATTCGTCTAATTCCGAAAGATGATTTTTTACATATTCAATATCGACATCAATACATAGATCGATTATAGGGACTTTCCCGAATCGATCATTTGGAGAGATCGTTCCACCAGAACCCTGGCTATATTTTAGATTTCCATTTAATAATGAGCTAAATGCCTGGATTCCATAATCGGCAAAATATAGTCCATACCACGAGGATCTAAGTAAAATAACTGGTAATGACGGCGTTTTTTCGTGGCATATATTAACAATTTCAGATATAAAATTTTTCAGCTGATTGGATCTGTATTTGTCTAACGAACTCTCATAGCCTACTAACGTAAGCGCGACACCGGAATAATTATTATAAGTTTTATGAGTTATTCCATCGTTTAATAATGAAAATACAGTATTTTGATTATTCTGATCATCGTTATCAAATATATTTAAATCGATATAAAGATGGAAATACGGGAATATTTGTCTATTTTCTTCTTTCGTTTCATAGCAAATTCTTGATGTTGCCCTGTTAGACGAGAGAATCCTTCTTTTTATACTATCGGGAGTATCTTTTCTCAGTTGTGGGACTGGTGGAATAATTGTGGAGTTAGGAGATTTTAAAGCCATTTTTACATTATTTGTAATATAAGTTCGATAATAATCACTTATTCTGGGATCAAGCCACGCCCGATATACATCACCATTACGTTTTATATCTGTTTGAATATCCAAGGCTTTGCTAATCGTAAGTAATTGGGCTTCGACAAATGGTTGAAAAAATGGGGGAATTAAAGCCATTGCACCCTTTAAATCCTTATTTTTTAATTTTACTTTAAAACTCTTTTTATTTTCGGGCCTCCCAGAAAGTGCATACTCAAGTAGATCCTCTCCATAAATTCCTTTAAAAAATTCCGGAGGATCGTAGAAAATTAAAGAATAATTTTGGATGAAGTCTTGAATCGGATTGCTACCAATCAATCTTTTTTGGAAATATAATGGTTGAACCAAATTTGCCCACCGATTTGCCGGAATTAATATCGGATTACCGGCAGGAATTACATGCATATTTTCGAGTAATACAGTAAGATCTTCCTCACCTTTGATCTCGGGGATATACGCAGGCGCCGGATAAAATGAGTTGCCAACTTTAAAGCTCGTCGCAGTTTTTGAAGGATTGTCATACCTTAAAGAGGGAGTTTGAATCGCAATCTCATCCATACTTCATTACCTCGCAATTTTGTTTTAGTTCCTTTAGTGCCTCTATAAAATAATCCAATTTTTCGACAGGTAACATTACCGCCCCTTCGGACACCTCACCATCAAGAATGGAATAACCTTTCTCGACGATATAAAAATACAATGAGTCCCTTTGACCTTGAGCGATTGTTATATCTAAAAACGGATTTTCGTCTCCAACACGAATTAATCCGATTTGATGCAAGGGTTTCCCATTAGGGAAATAGTGCACAAGATTCCCACTTCTTTTTTGAGAATAAACTTCTCGCAAACCATTTAACTTATCAAGATGTTTCTGAATGGCTCTCCTATCAAGACCGGATAGTTTTGCAATTTCTGATACGGTAATCCCATTTAACCCAAGATTTTTAACAATATTTCTTATTGTATTTCTAGTGACTAATTCCCGTGCATCCGGACTTAGATATTTTCTTTGTTCGTTAATTTTTTTTAGATCGTGAGGTTCCAGATTGAAACAATTATCGTTCTCAAGATCGGATAATGTAAAATGACCCAAATCTTTTGGGGTTGAATCTGTGGTCATGGTGAGTACCTCATATGTGGTACATATTTACATAAATTATATAAAAAGTTTTACACAAATTTACTCAAAATAGAATTTCAATTCGTTTCGTTATTTTTGCTGTCGTTCGACTTTTTCGATTGTAATCCTCACGTAATCTCCTTCTTGGATATTTTCCAGTTCTCTTACCTCAGTCGGTATCGTAATCCTTCCACCTTGGATTACTTTCAACGTAGCAGAATGTATTTGGTTCATATAAATCTAAGATATGAATACGCCTTTTGCCAATTTAATACTTTCTAATTACGTCGGCAACGAAAGGTTTATAGTGTATAAATATGTATTATAACGTATAATAACTACATTAAGATACACAAGAGAGTGAGTGAAAATGATCCGACAAATAACCAATCCGCGAGAATTAAGGGGACTCGCAATCCTGTCCCAGCCGGATACCATCATCCAAACCGGCAAGAACGAATGGGATGTACGATCACAGTCAAAGGATGCATATTACCAAGTCATCCGGACATTCCCGAAAGACCGCAAAGCCAGAATGCACGATCCGCCGTCCTGGATATGCACCTGCCCAGATCATACAACGCGAAATGTTATCTGTAAACATATTCACGCCGTTCAACTATCCCTAAAAATAGCTGGAGACGTAAAAGAAAAAAGTACGCCAGCTCATATCGAAGAAACTGAACAGAAGGTTGCCTGCCCGGCCTGCAAGAGTGCGAATGTCGTAAAGCGTGGAATAAGAAAGAATGGTTACGGAACTGTTCAGAGATATGGGTGTAATGAATGCGGTTACCGTTTCGTCATCGATAAAGGATTTTGCCGGATGAAGTTCAGCCCAAAGACGATTACGCTCACTCTTGACCTTTACTTTAAGGGACTTTCTCAGAGGAAGATCGCTGACCACCTGAAACAATTTGAAAATACAAGCGTGGCACAGCCAACAATCCTAGACTGGATCAAGAAATACCTGAAACTCCTCTCCCAGTACTCAGAGAAATACAAGGCCGATGTCGGAAATATATGGCACTGCGATGAAACGACGGTATTCATTAAAAAAGAAGGCAAGAAGAAATACTATGAATGGATCTGGAACCTGATGGATTCAAAAACTCGATACCTCCTCGCGTGTCAGGTTACTGAGACAAGGTATGTTAAGGATGCTCGTAAGCCATTGAAGAGAGCAAAGGAAGTAACCGATGTTAAGCCGGATGCAATCGTAACCGACGGACTACCGGCCTACAAAGAGGCAATCAAGGCAGAGTTCTATGGATTGAATGATCGCGTTCAGAACCCTCATGTCCGACTGAAAGATTTTGAAACCAAGCCGAATAATAACATCCTTGAACGATTAAACGGTACATTCCGAGAGCGCACCAAGGTTATGCGAAGTCTGGATACTGAAATGGCTGCAACCGAGTTCGTAACTGGGATGCAGATATATTACAACTATATCCGCCCACATCAGGGAATCGGAGGTTTAACGCCGGCACAAATGGCAAATATCCCGATAAATCTGATGGGGAATAGGTGGGAAACGATGATCGGATTGGCGAGCGGAAAATAGATTTTAACAAACACCCCATATCTTTAATAAATAACCTCCAAGTAAACCTAAAACAAATCCTAATCCAACACCCGCTAATGCAATCCAAACATTAAACTTTTCAGCACCGATTTTTTCTTCAATTCTATTTCTTATTTTCTCAAGATTCTCATTGATTTCAAAATATTCATCTAAAAGTAATTTATTTTGACTCTTATTTTTTAATATAGCGATTTCTTCTAAATTATCAGAAAAAGTCTGCCCCCTTGTGATTCTACGATTAATTCTGTTTATCATAAAAGAAGATATTTCCAGTAAAGCACGCTTCCAGTTTTCTTGAATTAATGAATAAAATATTTCTTCGTCTTTTTCTGTAAACGATCTGGCAGATTCCACTCGGTTTTTTAAAATTGCAATGTTTTTATTTATATCGTCATACGATAAAATATTTCTAACGTCAACATATGATGAATATAGATATAAGAAATCGTCGTAGTTAGGCATTTAAATCTAAAAAAATCCCCAACGGGCAGGTCTCTTTGGTCGTACGATATAATATCCATACCCTGGCCCCGGCCGGTAATAAATCCTATCCCATTTTTGTCTTTTTGAATTGGCTTCCTCCCATGTTCGATAATATGTCACCATAGATATGCCAATTCTATTCTCCATATAAGAAGATTTATAATTTTCATTTTGATTTTGATGTTGGTTATATCCGAATTTTGCGCGGATCAACCTCCAACGCATCAGAACCGGAAATTCGAAAACAAGTTTTTTTAGTAATCGGCTATTGACTCCTCAGATTGATTACCTTGACAGTATCTATCGTATCGATTTCTAACTTTCTTGTCCCATTTGTTCGCATAACAATAAGTACAAAGATGCATGCAGGTTTCATATTGCCCAATATCCTTACTTAAAATGCAGCCACATTTTTCTCGCTGACTCTTATCCTTTAAAGGATTCTCTCTCTGGGGAAGATTCTCAAATAATGGTGTTTGATAACAGCGTTCAACCCCTAAAAATTCCATTAATTTTTGATTTTTTGGAAACAGTCGCTTCAATAATCCATCATCTATGCACCGATTGGGAATTATGTTATAGTCTTGAAAAGGAATGTCTGGGGGCCAATCCTCTGCACAAGTAGCAATAGTAATACCCCATTTTTTGTTCAGATTATTCAACCCCTTGATGATTTCAAGTTTCTCTTTAGATGAGAATTCGCGATAACTCATATCCTTTTTTTGAAGTCTCTTTTTTACTAGATTATATTCATCGATATCGACAAAACTAATCACTAATTTTTCAGTATAATTGCTGATTTGACTGCCTATTTTTTCAATCCTTGATAATAACTCTTGAACACTTAATGAATCAGACAATATTAATGGATCGAATCTCCAGATTACTTTCTCTCTCCCAATTTTTTCTGAGAGCGCAATAAACGTCTGAATTCTTGACTCTAATGAAGGTAATTTTGGCTCCAAGCCCTCTTTCTCATAATCATTTAACGTGAATTGAAAATAATAACCTATTTTTTGAGAGTCTATAAAATCAAGGTATTTCATTAAAGGTTTCGGATCTTTACTCCAGAATACGACAACCTGAACTTTATCGAAAGAAACTTTTTGGCGATAATTTTGATTAAAGGGGTTTACCCATATGAGATATCCCTTTTTTAATCTATTAATAAACCAATCTGCATACCATTTCGGGATATCGGTTGCTCGACTTGCAGATATTATTATTGGACTAATAACGTTTTGATAATCTAATTTAGACCCGTCAGTACCTTTAAAAGCCTCAGTCTCTGAGCTTTCTGAGCTTCTATCAAATAATAATTTAGAGGGCATCTAATCACCGCGATTCTTTATGATTGCCATATATCGATAGCCATTAGATTGCCGTTTTGTTGGTAAATCAATCATTGATGGAACGAAATCTAAATTCGCTTGGCGAAACGAGGTTGAAGTAAATATTTTTGCGTCGTTATGGATGTTTTTTATTCTCTCTACGGTTGGATCAAACAATAAAGTGCGAATAGAGGAATAATGGATATCAATCACAGCCATCAAAGAATTTGTTTTGGAAGTGCGATATATGGACGTTAGCCAATTTACGACTCTTTCAGTAGCAACTCGTTTCATCAAATCAGAACAAACATTTTGAATACAATGGATATCTGCATCTGCGATTAATTCTAGGTGTGAACTGGGGAGATTAAGAAGATCGTCTTCTACTTCGGTAGGCACGATCTTACCATTCCAATATTCTTTTGAGATATTATTGATAACACAGGATCTCCAAGGATGCCAACTGTTCCCATCAATAAACGTCGCTTGAATTTGATTTATTCCAGGGTATTTTTCCGAAATAAAACGGATGAAACCAAGTAATTCTGGAGTAGGTCCACATCCATAAAAATTAACTTTTAACCCTTGCCTAATTATTCGGTCCAGGTCACCTTTTGGGATGAAGCTGAATACTTCACGAATAAGCTCGATATAGTATGGAAAATATCCAAACATGTACGCTAATTGATTTGTACGATTCGTATAATCAATAATCATCATTTGTTCATAATTCATCCGTGCAGCAATTAGGGGGAGTTGAACTTTTTCTTCGATCATTTCAGGTGATAGCCCACAGATTGATTGCGCTGTTGAATAGATATGCGGAAATATCCGTTTAGATTGGGCATTAGTTACCGAGTGATCAATTTCAAAAAATGGAGATATTGAATCAATAGAATAATCTTGTGGAGGTATCTCGGAGATTTGGGCGCAATCAACATATAATTCTCTTTTATCGTGAAAATATTCGACACTAGCATATTGAATATCGTAAATTTTGCCTACTTCGAGAGAGGTGTGCCCACCTGAATTAAACATGGTGAAAGGCATTTCAAATTGCTCTGCGTTTCCAATCCAGCCTTTTTGTTTTATGTTTGGATATGCATGTGGGTTTATTCTTAAACAAATGCCCCTTACTCTGACAATTTGATATGGTAAATTATAATCAAATTCAATCGGATCTAATTCCTCGATAACTTCATCAGAATGGAGTTTCGTTGCGGAAGTTTGCGAGTCTAGTATTAAATTGGGGGTGAAATTGTTGTATCTATATCTGGCATTATGAATTTCATACCAAACGTTTGGCTCAATATCAGCACCATTAAAATTTACCCAACTAGTGAACCGGATCATTCCAGAATTGTCTGCTAATACTCCCCATTGTTTCATATTGTTGTAATAACCTTTTGAAACATTACCAACCACTTTTACGGTTATGTCATATTGTTGTTGTTCCCTATTGGTTTCTATTATATGACATATGCTAGTGATTACCATTGTTATAAAATACGCAGTTGAATTATTAAAGCTCCCAATGCATGGTGTGAAAATGAGAATTCCATTAGTTTTTACTTTTATAACTATCGAATAATTCTGTTCATTCAACCGCAGCCTGTCGCATTTTCTAGAAACCGATCCAAAGACTAGATTTTATGTGCTTATCAATGCAAAAAGTCCCGCGATCTATCAGCCAATCTTTTTTTAGTACAAGTCCCGTGATCCTATCAGAACCTCTAAAAGGGTTCTGATAAGTTAGCGGTTGGTCGGCAACTCACGCGGTTGGTGATAAGTCACGGTTGGTAGGAGCGCGAATATTAATCTCCTTTGATGATATCAAATTTATTAATTTATGAAAATGAAACGCCTCGCTGATATTGAAGCTCCATTTGATCCATGCGATTGTACAAAATCAAAGTTTGACGAAAACGACCCTTTTTACCTTAGTGATGAGGAATATAACGCTTTGGAAGAACTTTATCGTGGCGATTATTTGATTATCCTAGATGAGGATGAGCGCAAAGCAAATAGCGAAAATTATTACAATGACCCCGATTTTTCCAATATTGACTTCGATTTTGAAGATTAGTCTAAGATTATAAGAGGTATAATACCCTTATGACCAGTGATATCTGCCAGCAGAAACACATGGCGAGGCTCGCTATTTATCTGGCATCATGAAGCATTGTTAACTTGGCCATAAGGGGGGAAGACCCGAGGATTTGAGTCTTTGTTCTGAATTTCGGATCTTCCGTACATGATACCTACACTGATGAAATAATAAAGTTTGGCAAACAATGCAAAATCGTTACACTTATGATGCCGTTTGGCTCAGAATGTCGCTATTGTATGTCTGGTATAGAATCGGACAACAAAGCAACAAGAGAGAAGGATAAACAAGAGAGGAAAACAATAATCGGAATTGTTTATTCTGTCATTGCAATCATATTTGTAGCGTTAGGTTTTATTTTGACAGTATTTGGGAAATCAATGACGTTGAACAATCTGGTTCTAAATGAGATATTAAGTATTAGAACAGTCGGACTTATTGTGTTTTTTTCGGGTTTTATAATATTTTTATCAAAATTTTATAGTTAACTGATCGCGCAATGCACCGGTGCTTCGCCAGATTTTATGATTCTATCAGTATAGGTACTTATTCGAGGAAGATCCGAAAACCAATCCAGACTGAGAGAACCATCGTCCTAGGGTCTTCCCCTCCCCTTTTAATTATTAAATTTCAAATTCTTCGGAATATCCACATTCAAGACAAATCATTGTACCTATTGTACCGGCTAGGTACTCAGCTAACACACCTTCGGTTACATCATTATCATTCACTTCATCAAATTCTTTAATTATCATCATTGCACCGCACTTCGGACACTTCTCAGGTTCAACAATACTCATAATCTCAGGTCAGACGATTAGATAATAAGTTTTTCCGTCGAAAAATGATGTTTTCATCTATATTGCTTGTTGTATTGAATAGGATGAGTAAAATGAACTGACGCGCAGTGATTTGTTTAATCGTAGATAAAATTTTTGTTAGAATACTACTCTTAATATCATTATTATAAAATCAATTAAGAAAAATTTCAAAATTATAACCACTACAAATCCAAGAACAAGTCATATCCCCAAACCTAAATTAAATAAATTCTCAATTCCGATTCGTGCAAATAACCAAATTATAATTAAAATCCAAATTATATTTTTTATATCATCAAATTTCATTGTTGAATTTCCCATCCAACATTTACAACCATCTGTTTTAAAATTAATAATCTATCTTTTTCTTCTTGAATCCGATCTTCGATCTGCGAAATTACAACTTTCGCATCACCTTGATCTTTTATTATAAACATGCCCTTTGCTCTTTTAGAGCCAATGAAGATACCATTTTTTCTTAATGGACCTAGAACTCCGATTTGCCAATCTTCTTTACTTGCTGTATTATGCCCCGTATCTTGGAGATGACCTACAATGCGTTTAGCTGGTATGGCATTTCCAACACCAACGGCGTTCGCAAGCATAAATCTTACCGTCTCTCTCATTTCCGGCAATCTCTTATGATCACTAAGATGACCGGCATTGACTAGGAAATTATTGGCGTGATCTACGAATGGCATGGATGACATTGCGTCTGAGTCATTCGTTCATAAAATAAAAGTATCTGTTAAATTAAACAAACGAGTTTAAAACATAGTTTTTACTTTTAAATTTGCTTTTAATTTGTGACTGAATCGCGGTAGAAATGGCTCAGGTATTGCACTTCTTGTTGTGGCAGTTTCTCTATTTCACATCCTAATTTTTCATTAGCAATTTCGATATATTGGCTGTCAATTTCAAATCCGATAAAATTCACACCTAATTTTTTGCATACTAACGCCGTTGTTCCAATTCCCATAAAAGGATCAAGCACCAATTTGACGTTATTTATTCCTTGATCCCTAATACACATTTCCGGTAATTTTTCTGGAAATGTGCTAGGATGTGGTCTTGATTCGCGGATTGTTTCATACGGAATAAACCATGTGTTACCCCGATCTCTTTTGTCAGACCCGTTTGTACCCTTCCATCTATTGATATTTGTTTTGTCCTGGTAAGGAACTCCGATTGCAACCTTATTTAATTCAACATCTCCATTTTTTGTAAAATGCCAGATGTATTCGTGGCAATCGTGATGGAATCTTTGACTGTTAATCGGTTTGTAATGACCAACGGCGATATCTTCCTTTAAATTTGTTGAGACTCCGGCATCTTCCTTCGGAATGGCTATTGATTTTATCCAGTGTATTGTATTCTGAAGCGTGAAATGTTTCCTGAACCTTTCAGCAACATCAATAGGTATCCAAGGATCTTTCAGTGAACCTCCGACATTCAAGAAAAATGATCCGTTATCCTTCAGAATGCGTTTTGACTCTTTTGCAACTGTTTCCATCCAGTCCAGGTAATCAACTCGCGGTTTATCATCCTGATAAGTATTGTATTCTATTCCAAGATTGTATGGGGGTGAAGTAACAATCACATCGACGGATTTTGGTTCAAGTAACTGCATCCCGTTCACGCAATCAATAGCGTGAATTTTATTTATCTCTAATTGGGTCACAATCCTTCACCTCCCACCCTTTCATTTCCATTGGAGTTCGGGAAATCTATAGCTATAGAATCGTTCTGGGCGGTATAGATCCAAGTAATTGTGCCCCCATTTTTAAGATCATAAGAATCTATCAACCTCTTGGGAACGGTAGTCTTTAGTGAACCGCTTTTTTTATTAACCCGAATTAAAGTTGTTTTCATTAAAACAGGTTTAGCCCTTTTCATACCGAAATATAGACCTACAAGTAGATATAATTTTAGGTCTAATATTTGGGCAAATAAAAAGTCAATAGTTGGACTTCGACTGGAAAATCATATCAAAATTATAAATATTATTTTCCTATTGCCAGATCCCATCATAGTCATGAGGATGGATATACGTCTGTACCCTCATATAAATAAGATAAAAAATTTGATTTATTGTTATGAGCTTTGAATTCTACTCAGAAGATCGGTGTAATATTTTGTGTGTTTAACAATATTTTCTATAGAATCCTCATCAAGGGTATCACCATCTTTAATTGGCAATGTTAAACCAGTTGTTTTTTCAAATATCCTATAATACGGTTGTCTGCCATAGGAATACCTCCATTTTAATTTATTCAACAGTGCTTGAATGTAAATCAATGTGGATATCCGATAATTCTTTTTTGGTATACAAATCAAGACATTATCCGATGCAATAAACGGATTTATTTGTAAGAACGTATCCCCGGTTACGGTTGAAACTGTCAATGTACCGGCAGAAAATACTTTGCTTTTTTGTGGTTTATTATAAAACCCCACAATACCATTATCTGTTGATATTCGGGATACCGTAGGGAAATCCCCACTTTCCAATCGGTCTATCGCATGAAACTGACCTTTGGCAAGATCGAATAGATCAGTTATACTAAATTTTTTTCTCGTTAAAGATTGGGAAGTGGTTTTTGTTTTATTTGGCTTTGGATACAATTCTAAATATTTAGCCGAATAAGAGATATCTTCTTTGAAAAATTCTGGTGGAACTACTGAAATAATTTTCAATCTTTCAGGAGTGATTTTTCTTCCATAATTAAATCTCCAACGCGAATTCCGTATCATCGCTACAATATAGTAAAGATATTCTGTAGATACCTCTACAAGAGGTTTTAAAACAATACAATCATCTGTAATATTACTTGCGGAATGTTGAACAAATGCATAACCAATACTTCCAGTTCTTGGGACTGAAATTGTTAGAGGGGGGTATTTTTTGGGAACATCAAAAAATCCGAACACTCCGTTATCTACCCCTTGCGAGGAGACGACGGGAATATTCCCCGGATCAAGAACGCTCTTATTATCATAACCGTGGCTGCCATATTTCATTGAAAACAACTTAGTAAGACTAATCTTTTCCACCATTTGGGATCAACCCCAGTTGTTTTTCAAATTTTATATGATAGGCGATATTCTCTCTGATTAATTGTTCGATGCTTTCCAGAATTTCATCGTCACTGAATGCTGGATCGTCAAGGTATGCTTCTGGAACAAATTCTTTATCCTTATCCTCCGAATTGAGAGGGCATATCTTTTGGAATGCGGGGATTGATTTAATTTCTGTATCTTGATTTTTGATAAATTGCCTTAGAGGTTGCTCTATAATCGGGAAATCATTTTTTGCTCTCGTATTTTCGAGTCGTTTTCCCTTCTTTTTCCATCTGCCGTCATTTAAGGCTCTTATCCACAACACCTTTTGATCTTTTGTGTGGGGGACACCTTTTTTAATAAAAATCCCAACTGTATGAACGCCAACCGGATAGAATAAATCTTCTGGAAATGTGATAACCGAAAGCAATGTATTTTCTCGCAATAACCTATCGCGCCATTTTAAATATCCGCCTCTTTTTATTAAACAAGAATATGGAAGGACTGAAAAAAGAATGCCTTCATTTTGCATTTGTTTTAGGGCATGTTCGATAAATAAATATTCTTTATTGTCCGTTTTCTTTTTTGGAAATGGAGGATTCATCATAACTTTTGTTATTGGTGGGATCCTATCCGGTGTATCTTCCGGTAAGTATTCGGCAGATATCACGCCATTCTGATTTTTTGTATTAAGCCATTTAGCAAAGCAGTCCCCTTCAATAATATTATTTTTTCCATCTCCTCTGAAGATCATATTCACAAGAGCGAGAGATACAACCGGATCTTGTTGTTCAACCCCGTACAACCCGAAATCTTTAAAATTATCAAATTCCTTTTTCGAGGATTTTCTTTTTACCTCATCAAATGCAGCTACTAAGAATCCCCCGGTCCCGCAAGTTGGATCTAATATTAAATCATTCGACTGAACATCTAATACCTCAGCAACAAATTTTGTTATATGACGTGGTGTTAGGACAATCCCAATTTCTTTTGCACCGTTTCCATATTTTAAAAACACTTCATAAAATTTTCCGAGTATATCTTTTCCGGATCGCATCGCAGAACGGATATTCAAATCCAAAAGAAGCGTTTGGATCGTATTCACGATGGCCATTTTGAATTTATTATGGTTGTCCTCACTGGATGGAAGTTCGATTTCTATGAACCTTGAAAAATCTGATTTGTGATGTTTGCTTAGAACGCTTCCGACCCTCGCATTGATGGAATTGATTAAAATTTTCGGATTTGAATTTAAATCCATATCAGTTCCTTCGGAAAGCGCAAGTAATATTGCAGAAATTACCCTGGCGCGATAATCTTTGTTAATTCCTCCCTCATGTAAAATTCCATTAATGTCTTCTGCAGCTCGTAAAAACTCGGTATCGTTTATTTCAATATCTTTGATATTGGATGTCTTTCTTTCCAGGATGTACTCAACTTGTTTTTTTGAGAGAAGTCCTGTAACTTCTATATCATTTTCTTTTATTGTTTCCCATTCTCCATTAATTTCATTTAAAAACTGACTTTTAGCAACAAAACCCTCTGAAGGATTTCCAGCAATACCAGTTATAAAAATGGCTTTGATTTTTCTAGCCTTATTAATCCTATCGGCATAATAATCTCTTGCCTCATTGAGAGCTTCGTCAACTTTTATTCTTTCGTTTTTTGCCTCTATAACATAAAACAGATCCTCAGAAATTTTCACAATATTTTCTGGTTTTTTGGTTCCAAGCGCTTCTTTTATTGGTTTATTTTCAAGACATTCTTGCTGAGTGAAAATTTGTTTTTTATTCCAATTTTTCTTATTGACTAATTCATCATTTATATGGATATATGCATGAACTTCCGATGCTTTCTTCTTAACCATCCGGACTCTCCTTCTTCGTAACATTTCCCCATAATTTCTTTGTTTTACTAAATCTTAGCAATATCTATTTCGACGGAGATTTCTTTGGAATGTCCCAGTAAGGACTTTTACATTTCGGGCAAACTGTAGGTTCTTCTTTCCCCCTTGCTACCCATTCGTGTTTACAACGTTCACATCGGTATCCTTCGACTTCCAGTTTCACTTTTGCCATATTAATAAGTATATTACTACATGAGTATATAACAACTGCGGTATTACCGATAAGTATATAAACAATACTTACGTATATAATAATATACTAACTAAGTAAGATTTGGTGAAATACTATGATCCGACAACTAACCGATCCAAGACAGTTAAGGGGGCTGGCAATCCTGTCCCAGCCGGATACCATTATTCAGACTGGCAAGAACGAATGGGATGTACGATCACAATCAAAAGATGCATATTACCAAGTCGTCCGAATGTTCCAAGATCGCAAAGCACAGATGCACAATCAGGCAACCTGGACGTGCACCTGCCCAGACCACACGACCCGTAATGTGATTTGCAAACACATCCAC
>Ga0187854_10001806_pt1 | contig 19673 bp, 20 predicted proteins | sample June2016WEW_6_15_FD_132445 | JGI IMG/M metagenome (GOLD analysis project Ga0187854, IMG submission 132445) | Peatland microbial communities from SPRUCE experiment site at the Marcell Experimental Forest, Minnesota, USA - June2016WEW_6_150 | ecosystem: Environmental > Terrestrial > Soil >...
CGCAAACCCCCAGGGTTCGTCTTCAACCCACGTCCAACCCCAAGGAGCGACCCATACCCAATGGCCGTACCGGTAGGGGGCCCAGCCGGCCTGCACCCCCGCCGGACCCCAGCACCAACCATAGCCGGGTTCATTTATCCATCTGCCATAGGCATCCAGATCTTCGTACCCAGTCATTTCCGCTGAAACATAGCGTGGTGCGGCGATGCTGTCCTCGTGCGCATCGCGGCTCCTTGCCCATTTGTCAAAATCAGTGAGGGGCTGGGCATCGGCATCTTTCAAATCGTAGTCAAGCACATCTGTTCCGGTAAAGATCGCTTGCTGGTCGGAAATGACCTGCCACGAACGGCCTCCGCCGACGACTTCCCCTTCTCCCTGGCGTACCGTGATGGCCGTCCGATTGCTGTTCGGATCCGTCTCGAGGCGATAATCTCCCGGACGATTGATCGTAAACGCCAGATTCGGAGTGTCGACCTCGAAGGAATTGCCTGGATCAAGGCGGCGCAGCCGCACAATCATGGCACCGTCCGAAAGCCGGATTTGTACCGTGGTGTCATCGAGGTTCAGGAAAGAGATCCCGGTGTTGCTGTCCATGCGGATTGCTGTCGAGCCGATGTGGAGCTCGCTGCGACTGTTCGCATCCGCCCAGAGCCGATCGCCGGTAGTCAGGGGACGATTCAGACTCGCGGTGACCCAATCATTCTCTTGACCCCCTGACGGGAGGTACGACACGGCGCCCTCAATAAGGTTGAGCCTCGCCACCCGATCGGGCGGATCGACCTGCGCGATGGCCCCTTGGGCGGGCCAGATAAAGAGCAGGGCGAGGGTCAGTGCTGGAAAACCAGTGCGAATAATCCTCATGATGCTACCTCCTTGATTCCGACGGGACGATATCTCCGAAATTCATTTCGGTCGTTCGGTTTCATGCGGATAACCTGCCCACACTCCCGACCGCTGCATTCAGACCATTAGAGTGCAACGGCAGGAAGAAGTTTCATCGCGCTAGCCCCATAGGATGAAAATATTCAGCCTGCCCGGCCAAATCAGCTGCACCTACGAATCGAGGTGAAGGGACTGGAACTTCTTTTTTTTGTGAGAGCGCCAATAGTACAGGAATCCGGATCCGAGAATTCCGACGAATCCGGCCACGAGCGCAAGTCCGCGCACCTCGGGAATTCCGACCACGAAAATAAAGACCGTGGCAAACACGAAGAGGAATCCCACGATGCCTTCCACCGGGATCTTGTGCATCGTGATCCCCTGATGATATCCGCCGTTATCATTCTTGGGCTTATCCATGCCCATGGGTCCTTTCCAGGCTGAACCTGAGAAGATCAATCGGCCGCGCGCCTCGCTGTGCGAAACGATGCCCACTCGCAGGAGCGACTCGCGAACGGGGAAGATCAAGGATATTGGGCGATGATCCTGATTACATTATCAGCCCGATTGTCCTGGATCAGAAACTATATTCCGATGGCGGCTCTCACTCGGATGAGGACTGACGACGGCAAAGCCCAGCCCGAAAGATAAGGACCCAATGTAAATGGGATGTCTGCCGGCTGGAAACATGGCACTATAATTCGGCCATGATACCCACGATCGAGACGCTACGGCTCCTGCTCCGTCCGCTGGAGCTTGCCGACGCGGACGCGGCTCAGGTTCTCTTTCCACATTGGGAAATCGTCCGCTATCTGACGAGTGAAGTATCTTGGCCATTTCCACCCGACGGTGTGCAGACCTATTACCGGGAAAAAGCTCTGCCGGCAATCAGCTGCGAGGATGCCTGGCATTGGACGCTACGGCTGAAAAGCGCTCCCCGACGATTGATCGGGAGCATCAGTTTGATTCGGCGCCAAGACGAAAACCGGGGCTTCTGGCTCGGTTTGCCGTGGCAGGGACAGGGGTTGATGAGCGAAGCGTGTGAAGCGGTGACTGACTATTGGTTCAACACGCTGAAATTTCCGGTGATGCGTGTCGCGAAGGCGATCGCGAATACAGCCTCGCGCCGCATTTCCGAGAAAAACGGCATGCGCGTTATATCGACATGCGAGCGCGAGTATGTCTCCGGCCGGCTGCCTACCGAGATCTGGGAAATCACCGCCGATGAATGGAATGCCCGCAAAGGGCGGGGCTGACCAGGCCGGGTAAACCATCTCCTTTGGCTGTGAGGCCGCATTGACACTATTGAGGCGAAACCTTCAGCTCGCAGACAGAGACCTGTACCGCAGCCGTCAGAATCAAGAGAACCAGGATAACGGCGGGATAGCGTTGGAAGCGAGGAGCCGTTCCCACTTCATCGCGGCTCCTTTTCCTTGCAGTTCTTATTTAAGGCCATTCCCGCCGGCGTTCGGAACCCGGTGAAAGTCGGTCTTTTGCCACAGGTCAGGGTCCGTGGCATATTTCAGAACGAATTTTTGAATATCGCTGGTTCCCGCGCTAAGAATCGTCTCCTTGTTTTCCAGTTCCAGCTCTTCGAACCTGATGTCGACGTTGTCCGCCTTGACCTTCTTAATAAAGGCGTCGTCATCGAGCGATCCGAGCTCGAGTCTGTCCCCGGTCAGGACCGCGCGCGCGAAAAAGTGGGCGGGCACAACCGGTAGGTATGCGTCGGTTTTCGTGCACTCGTCCAATGCGTGCTCGTCGGGCGCAAAGTCCAGAAAGAGGTACTCCCCTAGCTTTACGGCATGCATCGTATAGCGGCTGGTCGCTTTTTGGGAATGGTCGGTGGTGGAATAAACGACACCATATTCATGATCGTCTCTTTGCTGGATCACCAGAGTCTCATCCCCGTCCTCAGCGCTCCACGTGCCAACCAGCGCGGGTACCGTGGCGTTGGTCGTCTCGTCCCAGAGCGGGTGGAGAGACAACAGCGGCACGCAGCCGGCCAGAGGCATTAACGCCAAGACAGCAGCGATAACTAATGCCCGTCTCATAACGTTCCTCCCTTTGTGATATCCTGCTACCTAGAAGAGCGCCTTTTGCGGGAGGATATTACAATCGAAAGGGAGATAGCGAATGGTTCGGAGCATTCTTGCGGTCGTTGCAGGTTTCGTGGTGGCGAGCATCCTCATGATGGCGATCGAGACGGTCAATAGCCATTTCCTCTATCCCGAGCTAGGGAAGCTGGCGGAGGGAATGACAGACCGGGAAGCAATAAGGAACCTTCTCACCGGCGCTCCGATCGGCGCCTTCCTTGTCGTGATCTTTGGTTGGGTGCTAGGAAGCCTCGCAGGCGGGTTTGTGGCCGCAGTGATCGGCAGACGAGCTCCTATCGGACACGCCCTGGTTCTCGGCGGATTTCTCACGCTGGCAGGTATCGCCAACAACCTGATGGTCCCTCCCCCGCTCTGGTTCTGGATCGCCGGGCTCGTCGTGCTCATCCCCGCCGCATATGCCGGCGCACGGCTCGCGCCGCGACATACTCCTTAGGAAGACAGTTCGGATGCTTGCCGGACCGGAAGAATTTAAGGAATCGTGTTTTGGTCCTGACACTTTTTCATGCGCCGGCCGTCATCGTAAGTGAGCGATGATGATATGACAGATGCCGAGGAGCTGTTCGCGAGCTACCACCCGGATGTTCTCCGCTACCTGGTCCACATGATCGGACAGTCATGCTTTCGGCGTGAACAGCGCAAGATCGTATATGCCAAGCGACTTTTCGATATTCGCCACCTTGTCTACGCTCTTTTCAAAGCCTTCGTCGCCCAGAACTTTGTGTTCGTCTTCTTCCATCTTGTCGCCAAGCGCTGTTACTTGTCCGGGCGTCAGAAGAGTCCGGAGTGCCGGGAACAGAACCGTATCTTCCCTGCTCTCATGGGGCCGGTACATCCGAATGAAGCTCTGACAGGAGGCCATCAGTTGGGCGCGGTTGTCCTGAGAGCGGAATTGATCGGGTGTCGATAGCCGGAGAATGCGCGCCGTCACTTCGCGACCGGCCCTATGTTGACTCAGGAGCGTTTGAACGAGATCGACGAGTGTTTTGTGCGCCTCGAAAACAGGGAAGATGTATTTCTCTTCGTTCTTTTCGTGGTATTCCTCAACAAAGCTGCGGATCAGCTCGGCGGTGTGGTTGAAAACTTCCGGCGACACCTCCTCCTTATTCCGAAGCTTGCGCATGGCTTCCTCATAAATGAGAAGACAGCGGTTGAGCACACCGTGTTCCTTCATCAGATCTTCCGGAGCAGTCACCCCGGCATCAGGATCGATCTTATCGGGGTTTTTCGCCTGTGGCGCACCGGATGCGAGTGCCGGCAGGCCTGAGAGTGAGGCCACTCCAGCTTTCAGCATGTTTCGCCGTCCAATCCAATGTTTATCATCCATTTTGTTTTCGCCCTCCGTTCGAATTCATGACAAAGTATATCGCAATCGCAAAGATGAGGAGCGATTGCCTGCCATCTTGCGCTTTGCGTCCATAGGCCGCTTCATTCTCTCACCAACTGCATGTCAGTGCCCCAAATCGACATCCCAATCTAATCATAGGAGTGAAGACCTAGTTATGCGTGGGTGTTGAATCTGGCGGCCGGACAACATGTAACGTGACCAAACCAAGTGTCTGAATTTGACGACTCACGTCCCCGCCAATAGGAGACTCGAGAACGGCAGCCGAAGGGTGGCATGATCGTCGGTTTCCACTCCCCGTGCATCAAGCTAGTTTGTAGCTTATTCCTGACCTTATCCGAGCAAATCAAGCGCAGTCGCAAGACGCTCCAGTTTCTCTTGAGCGATTGCGACCACCCACCTGGCGGCTCCGCCCGTTTGGTTGACACCTGTTGCGCGAACATGCAAGATAGGGCTACCAGCAGCGTGGTGCGAAGTAGGGTTTTGCTGACAAAGGAGCCGTGTGAAACCTAAGGTCAGGACGAACGGACGGCCATTGCCAGAATACCCCTTGGTAGATCTAGCAAGCAGTGTTTGCGAGACGGCTGACTTTTTTCGGCCAGCACTGGCTCATCCGACATCGCTACTGCCTATGCGGCCGTCTTACCAAACCCATTGGGGTGCCATGTATCAAGGTGATGCGGCTGGGCTTCTGGCGAGCCTGCCTGATGAATCACTTGACCTTGTGATCACATCCCCACCGTACGCCCTGCATTTCAAAAAGGAGTACGGAAATGTCAACAAGGACGGCTACGTCGACTGGTTTCGCCCGTTCGGCAGGGAGATCTACCGTGCCCTTAAACCCGAGGGGAGTTTCGTTCTCAATATCGGCGGCAGCTACAACGCAGGAATGCCTACCCGCTCCTTGTACCATTTTCGCGTTTTGATTATGCTGGTGGAGCAACTTGGGTTTCATTTGGCACAGGAGTGTTTCTGGTACAACCCGGCCAAGCTCCCAAGCCCAGCTGAATGGGTGACGTTCGCCGGGTGAGGATCAAGGACTCCGTTGAGTACATCTTTTGGCTCTCCAAAACCCCGTTGCCCAAAGCTGACAACCGGCAGGTCCTAGCCGAGTACAGCCCTGACATGCGGCGATTGCTCCTGCGTGGGTATCGCGCCAAGGAACGGCCCAGTGGCCACAAAATCACCAACAAGTTCTTGGACAAGGGCGGATCCATCCTGCCTAATGTCATCGAGCGGGGCAACAACGAGAGTAACTCCGAGTACATCAGATTGTGTGCTGAGCATGGGCTCAAGCCGCACCCGGCGCGCTTTCCCGCAGCGCTTCCGGAGTTTTTCATCAAGTTCCTAACGGACCAAGATGACTTGGTCCTTGACCCGTTTGCCGGCAGCAACACGAGCGGCGCAGTCGCAGAGGCTCTTCGCCGCCGCTGGCTTGCATTTGAACGAGAGCCGAAGTATGTCCAAACCTCACGATTGCGTTTTCCTCTGACTCGGGGACCACGTGCTCAACAACGCTGATGACCTCCAGTTACTCATAGAGCGCCTTTATCCGAAGAATCCACCGGCCCCCTTTGCCTTGCTTGCAGCGGCCAAGCGCGTGATCAACGGCGAGAATGCCGGCATCGTTGCTCGGGATTCACATACGACACGCAAGCGCCTGGAAAGCCTCGTCGCGGCGACCGATCCCATCATGAACGTCTTCGGCTGCAACCTCGCCAGCGCCGCCACTGGCGAATCCCTGCCCCGCCCACGTGACATGATTGGACAGCTATTGCTTGGGGAGCTTGCCGAGCGGTCTTTCGTAGACATTTACAGGGACACCATGGGAACGGACGAGCTCATCCTTGAGGATGACCGCAGCTCGCGCACGCATCGAGGGTCTCCGGCAAGCGCGCTATCGAGGAGCGCGTCGTTGCCTCGTTGCTTGAGACCAGCATGCCAGAGCCCTTCTTGGCACAGATTGCATCTTTCAGGGCGGAGATAGGAAACGCATTCTGGTACGTACTATCGGCGCGACGAGCAGACCGGCTTCTGCGCGAGAAGCTCTTTGAGCGCATGTACGCGGTTCGGGTTCGCGCCTTTGCGCGAAACTACCGCAACGCAGAGCTTGACATGCACTTCTCATTACACAAAGATCTCACGCCACTCAAGAGCTTCCTGCTCAGCGCCAGGGAGCGAGGACTCCACGGCCTCGCCGTAGATCTTGAGCGCGGTGTCGTCTAAGGAAAGACTCCCGGCTTTTGCGACCTAGTAAGACCGTGGGTAGCAAACAATGCTGCGGAAAGAGGGCAGTCTGCTCGACGCCCGAATTGAATCTCACAAACTCCGAGGTTGAGCAGCCTGTCACCCAGTTTTCAGCGCTTTCGAGCAGTTGCAGTCGTCAGTCGCTGCCCCAAGTGTTGTTGCGAGACGCCCGAGTTTCTTGAGTATGCGCGCTCGGCTTCGCACTCACATCAGCGGCCGAGTGGCGGTCGTGTGGCGCACGAAGACGATGGCGTCGTACAGCGAGGGCCATGCTTCGTCGCGTGTGATCCACGCCTCACGCAGACGGCGCACGTTGTAGAGCTCATCCATCTGGTGCGAGAGGTGCGGCGCCCTCAGCCATGCGGCCACCATCGGATCGTGTTGCGCTGTGGCAAAGTCGAGAAAGGCGACCGGTTGCGGCAGCCGCGCCAGCGCGTAGGCGTAATAACGCGGCGAGGCTGGCGTCACGTCGTAATTGCGCAGTGTGCCCGTGATCGCGCCGGCCAGGCTCTTCGACAGGAAACTCCCCTGGTCGAACTCGAATCCGATGACGTAGTATGCCTGCCCGTAGGCGCGCCGAAGATAGGCGCCCATCGCCCCCGGAGAGGTGGCCACGTGGGCGTTGTGCGCCCAGAGAAAGATCCCGTCCTGCGTGCCGCGCTCCGCAAGCATCTGCAGGTTCTCCGCCATGTGCGCATCGCGGTTGTGTCCCTGGAAGTCGATTCCACGAAACTGGACGCGTCCTCTCTCGGGAACAGAAGCGTTGTAACGTCGCGCCCACTCGAGCAGTGCCACGACCTCCTGCGTCTCCCACGGCCACTCGGCAAGCGCGCGTATCGCAGCCTCGGCACTCCCCGCCCCGCGCTGCGCATACGCGTTTGCGGGCTCCACGTCTTGCGCGCGCGCCTCCAGCGCGAATGTGCGGAAGCCCACGCGTTGGACCATGAAGGCAAAGAAGCGATGCTTGAGCTGGAAAAACTCGCGCGTGCCGTGCGTCGCCTCGCCCATGGCAACGATGCGACGACCCTGCAGCAGCGGGATCAGCGGCCGAAGGTCGGCATCGTCCATGTCAGGGTCGGGCGAGCGGAGCGGCACCACCACATGTCCGAGGTGCGTCAGTAACATGGGGGACACCTCCTGCAGTGCGCCGGAAGCCATCATGCAACCCCACACTGACGCAAGGATGGCGATGATCGCGACCCTATTCCAGGCCATCTCTTACCGCCTGCAGGCAATAGAAAGGGCAACAGCCTACGCAACCCCCAAATTGGAATTTGCCAATTCCGATGTTGCGTAGTCTGTCACCCAAACCAATTCTCATCTTGTATAGAGTGCCGAATTGAAGACGATCCGGAATGTACCGAACGACTGGCCGCGCCACTGGGGGCTGAATCCGAGGAGCACGACATGTCCCTTGTCCAGCTCGACGTCGAGTGCAGCAGCCTTTCCCTGAAGATATTTCTCGCCGATCATGAATCCTGACAGCAGCGGCGAGCCGGTCTCCTGGTATCTCGCCAGCACCGTTCCCTTGAAGCCTTCCGTAGTCTCAAACACCGGATTGCTGTCTGCAAATACGGCTGCTTTGTCGGGCATCCCGGCCATTACGGGATGAGTGGGGTTCGTCGTCACCTCGACAAGCGAACCGCGCAGGAAGAAATCGTCCGGCCGCACTCCATCAACAACATTTTTAACCGGCAGCTTGAATTGCTGAACCGCAAAGCGGTACGCGGCGTTAAAGCAGACGAGAGTGCCGCCACCGCGGATGAATGTCTCCAATCCAGTAAGGTCATCCAGGGTGAGAGTGTAGGCGTATTCCGGGCGTACTGAGCCGCGGCCGCCACCGCCACGGCCTCCGGCTGCAAGTGCCGCGCCTGCTGCTTGGCCGGCGCCCGCTGCTCGCCCCGCTCCGGCCGCTTGACCTGCGCCCCCGCGCCCTACAGCCGCTGCCTGACCGGCAGCAGCAGCTTGTGCCGGGGCTTCGCCGCGACCCTCGCCACCACCGCGCCCACCGCCGCCTCCGGGCACAGGGAGCCTGGCATCGCTGGCTAGAATTATGACATCGACCTTGTCGCGAAGCTGGCCGTGAAAATCTTCAGGATGCATGATCACGAGGTCGAAGCCGTACTGTTCGAGCATCCACCGCGTCCAGCCTTCATCCATACTGGAGCCCCATGGCTCAAAGAGCCCGATTCGAGGCTTCTTCAGCGGGGTGCCGCTCGCGGAAGTGCGCTCGGCAGCCAGAGCCAGCGACTTGACCATGTCGGTCTGTGCTGACTCTGAAAGGCCATTGATCAAATAACGCGCGCCGGCATTTGCCGTTCCTGCCAAGAACTGCACGTTCGCACCCTGTTTCCACGCGTGGTTGATCGCACGGAATGCATTGTTCTGCGCGGGGTCGACTGCGAGAGCCGCACCGCTGCCGGTGACCTTTCCTGGGAGCGGAACGATCGCCGCTGCCGCAGGTTCAGAATCAAAACCGATGCCGGGCAAACTGTCGAACGGAGCCGCATCGACGTCCGATGTCTTGTTGTATGTCGTGGGCTTGACCTTTGGATCCGGCGTTGGGCCCAGCAGTTTCATTTTCGCGCGCACATCATCGGCGAGAGGTTTCAATGCCGTTCCCATCTTTACTCCCATTTGCAGCGGCAAGGTCCAACCGGAGGCATCATAGGGCCGGGCAGGCGGACCACCCGGGTACTGGCGCATATCTGGATACTTTTGGATGTCCAGCACTTCTCGGGCCATCGCCGCAAACTCTTGATCCGTGGGAACCACCCACGTGCCCGCCGGATACGTCACATTTTCCACCGTAACCGATGTGGTGAGTTGAGACACGCGCACGCCACCGAAGGCGAGGCGGCGAAGAAGCTCGACGGGCGCGACCGGATCGCGCTGGTCCTGAGGGATGAAATAGGCAAACGGCGCGTCCTTCTTGCCTCTGGCGATTTGGTCCCTTCCGGCCTGATAGCGATTGTAGAGCAGCGATTCCTTGTACTTGGACGCGTATTCGAGCGTGGACATCGAGGCGGTTTCCATATATTCGACAGCGTCGCCGAGGCGCCACCAGCCGGGAGGCCAAGGGCTGGAGTACAGGCTCTGCGGGCGGAGGTCGCGATAATTCTGCGGAAAATCGTTGATCGTGTACTCGTGCGGCGTCGCCAGATTGTAGAGAGCGGTTTCCGTCCAGAACGTTGCGACGTTCTTGAATGTGGGCGCGTAGTCATAGTAGCCGGGATACCAGGCATCGGTAAACGTTCCCAAATGGGTGGCGCCAACCAGCCCTTTCGCATCAAGACCCTGCGCTATCGCCATGCCGATCATATTTATTTCGCGCGAAATAATGTAGGGAGCTTCCAGTCCGACGGGCTCGGAGAACGGCGGCACCCAGATGCGCGTCGGGAAGGGGGCCGTCTGATGCTGCACGTAGACGATCTGCGGTTCCCACTGGAGCAGGGCGTGCATCATCACACGCGACTCGATCATGTTCAACATGTATGCGTCGCGATTGTTGTCGTGGCCGACGTAGTCCTGAAAGAGACGCGGCAGGCCAGACAACTCGTATGGAGTGCCGACGTTTTTCATGTACCATTCCGCCACCATCTGCTGCCCATCCGGGTTGCTCGTGGGCCACAGCATGACGATGACGTTGTCGAGCATTTCCTTGATCTTCGGATCATCCGCGCCGTTGATCAGATCATAGGCGAGCTTGGGCGTCTGTTGCATTCCGGCGACTTCCGTCGCGTGCAGGCCGCCATCGAGGTCGATGATCGGTTTGCCTTCGCGCGCGAGTCTGTGGGCTTCATCATCTGTGAGGCCGATCGGATGCGCCAGCCGCTGCGCGATCTCGCGATAGTGATCGATCCTGGCCAGGTTCTTGGGATTGGAGATTAGCGCAAAGTAGAACGGATGGCCCTGTGTTGTCCTGCCGGCCTCCATGAGCGTTATATACTTGCTCGCCGCGGCGAGCTTCTTGAAATACTCGATCGATTGTTCGTAGGTCGCCAGCTTGTAGTCGGCGCCTGGCTTGAATCCGAATACGGATTCGGGAGCCGGCACGTTGCCTGCACCTGAGAGCAACAGTGCCTGGCTAAGGACGATCATAGCGGGGATCAGTCTGGCCGTTATTCGCATCGCCACCACTCCTCGGCTTAGTAGCACAGAATAGGATTAAATGTGGAAGCATTCTTATCCGTGCGGCGCCAGTGGCACAAGTTAAAAGTGCAGTGCCGAATGGCAATCGAAAACAATGCGCGCATACGAAGTATCTATGCGGGGAAATCGCGGATACGTTGGATCCCCGGGCAAGTGAGTCACGGTATGTGACCTTTGTCGGCAGACCGATTATCGGCGGTGTGTGAGGCGCAAGTAACGATAGAGATCGAGGACGGAATACGTTACACCCGAAAAGAACGTTATTCGCGGGAGATCTCCGCGGGCGGCGACATAACAACCGCTGTCAATCACGAGCCGCGCAGAAATGTTGAAGGTCAACGCCTGAAGAATGGTCAGCATCGATGGCGTCGCGAGGTTGGCACGGCTGAAGCCTGCAATTTCAGCTGCGAATCCCAGTTTTTCCGTGACCGGATGTGAATACGAAAGTGCGGTGAAATAGTCCCGGTCAAATCCGCTTGCCCCCGGACGGCCGATCCACTGAAGGCTTTCGTTGAAATCCACGTGATGCTTGCCGAGATCCTTGCTGACGAGAATGCCGGCGGAATGTCCCAGGGATCTGCTTCCCAGTCCGGCCGTGGCAGTCGGCAGCGTGGCATTATAGAGGATGGAAATCGTCGGCAGCGGGCCGCGTTCCTCAAGGAACCGGTACTTCAATCCGGCGCCCGAATCGCCGCGTCCTGCGACCCCTGCGTCGCGCTCGATCGGATTGTTCCCAAAACGCAGCTCGAAATTCTTGAACAATCCGAATTTGAGCAGCCCGTTGATGTTCTGGTGCCCTTGGGCCGCTTCCAGCCCGTACTCGATTTCGAACACGCCCGTTTGTACGGTCTCGGCTGTGGTGGAAAATGTCGGGCGATTCGGAACGGCAGTCATCGTAATCACGCCTTGCGGTCCCGTTTGCGCAGTGGGATTGGGGCCCAGCTGGTCTTGATCCTGGGCGCGCGCAAGAACACAGCAAGTGCTTGCGAGCGCAAACACTAAAAGGCAGGCCACCCGCGCGACTCTTGGAAAGTTGATCGCTAGAATTCTATGGTCCATGCGGAATCAGTTTAGTACGCGGCTGACTTCAATGCTGGAAAATCGGGGGCAGGCCACTCAATTCCCAGACTCCAGAGGGTAAGAATGTCAGGGACATATCCACTGGAGATTAGGAATTGAGTGGCCTGCCCCCGATTTTCTTGGAGGTTAGTCTTTGGGAACAGGTTGCGCGGTAAGGCGGTAAAAGGTTATCAGATCGGTCCCTATCGGTTGGGCCCCCACCTGGCGCATCAAGGCCGCAATTTGCCCGCGGTGGTAAGTTGAGTGATTGACGAGATGCTGCAAGGCGTGTTGATAGACATGAGTGAGTGTTTTTCCCTGTGAGGTGGTGAAGTTAAAGGTAGACAGGAGCTTTTCGTCGTCGAGCCTGGCAACGAATTTTGCCGTGCGCGCTGCAACGTCCTCCCAGATCTCCTTGAGCGCGGTGAGAGATAACACTTCTTTCCCCGACAACATAGAGGTCTCCGGTTTTCCTATCCAGCGCGAGAGCCAGATCTTCTCCGCCCCTATCAGATGAGTCAATGTGCCGTGAATGCAACGGTGGCTCGACTTCAAATCTCTATGGTAATCATTTTCCGGCACCTTGATCAGAGACTCGAAAACGCGATTGGTCGCCCACGAGTTGTAGGCAAATAAGAATCTGATTCCCTGGGCTGTCATGGTGATCTCCTTCCCTGTTCTGCTGACTCCTGATTTCAGGATTGTGCGCTCCCTTCCCTTTTCTTCGCGAGCACGACGAAGAACGGAGTGCGCTGCTTTCTCCAATGGCCGGCGGCATCCTCAAAAATGCTGCGCGCAATTCTCATTTCCTCCGGGGACCCGTCGGTGAACTTTTCCATGTTCTCGATGAGAAGCACATAACCTTTCGCTTTACACCAGGCGAAGTCGGTCAGACAGTCCGCGAATGCATCCCAATTCCCACCAAAGTATTCGGGGAACTGGAACGCGTCTGCTGCAGCCTTCAGGAATCCCTGCTTGCTGCTCGTACTTTTAAGGTCTAGATGGAAGGAGGTCAGTCCGCAACTGTCGGCCGCGGTGAGGATTTCCGTGGCGCCGGCATTGTCCTCATCGAAGTAAACGCCGGAGTTCGCCGCCCTCGAAAACAGCCGCCGCCAATCCTTCACTCATTGCTCCCGGATACGCTTGAAGCTGCGGTAATGGTCGTCGGTGTAGTAATATTCACCGCCTTTACCTGCGATGATGCGGCGCGCTCCACGATCTTTCGCTCCCGGTGTCGGCACCGTGTACTCGTGGTAATAGCCCTGAGATTTGCCGGGCAGGATTCCCTCACGATTGCTGAAGACCGTACCATCCTGGGCATAGTAGAAAGGCCCGCCCTTTTTGATGAGCTGAAGTACCGTTTGTGCTTCGGGGGGCAGATTTCGGACATCGATCTCGTTCACGCCGACTCTTGGCGCCACCGCAGGCGAACCGGAGTTTGCTGCCGTCGCTCCCGCCTGTGCCGAGGATTCCCCTGATGAGCCGCCGTTGCCACAAGCAACGAGCACAGAAAGAATCAATGCCAGAAGAAGACGTAGGACCGTCCCACACCTTGCCGTCCTTGATTGAGGGATGGAAAAACTCAAGGAAGCTTTCCACATAGAATCAAATGATACACGAAGGCGTCCGCATCTTTAATCTTCCTTCTTTTTGCCAAATATTGAAGATTGAAGATACGACCCCCTCAGCGAGAAAGCCCACACCCTCGGAGCCCGCTGGCGAACGTAATTACAATGACCACGCCCGGTCCGCAAGTGAAGCCTCTCACCATCGCGCGCGTTTGGGGTGTTGACCGGCAGTTGCTCGATCGAATCCAATCCCTTCCCGGTGTCAGTTCCGCTGCAGTGGTGTCGGTCGCCCCCCTGACCGGCCAGGGAAATCTCCCCACGCAGGTCGAGGGCTATAACGACAGCAGCCGCAGTTTCGGCGGCACCGAAGTGCGTGCCGTCAGCAGCCGCTATTTCGAGACGATGCGGATTCCGATCCTGCAGGGCCGCGGAATACAGCAGAGCGACGCCGCGAGCGCGTCGTTCGTGCATTTGAGTTGCTATTCCAGGGAGACAGGCATTACAAATGTCTCATTCATGAACGAACCCTCTCGCAAGGAGAAGAGCCGTGAAAAATGCCAAATCGTCGCGAGGTATGGGGCGCCGCGTATTCGTTCAGGCAGCGCTAGGAACTACGGTCGCTGGTGTTTGCTCGGCATTTCAAGGCAGCGCGCCCCGACAGGTGGCTGGCGCAAAAAAGAGCTACCATGAAATGTTCGAAACTCCCATTGTGGCACGCCATCAGGTCGTTGTGGCCGGCGGTGGACCCAGCGGCGTTATTGCCGCGCTTGCGGCTGCACGCAGCGGCGCGGACACGCTTCTGGTGGAGCGATACGCATTCCTGGGCGGCAACGGCACGGCCGGGTTGATGACCTGTTACAACGGATTCCGCAACCAGAGGCCGCCGGAAGCGCTTCAAACTGTGAAGGGAATCCCTGCCGAGTATATTGCTGAGCTGGTCAGGCTTGGCGGGGTTGCGGACAGTGATACCTACGAAAGATCGGTTCAGCATGACGTCACAAAAGGGGACATCCCCTACACGGTCCCGTTTGACGCCGAGGCTGCCAAGGTCGCCTGCCTGAATCTGCTCAAAAAGGAAGGGGTCAAGCTCCGACTGCACAGTTGGGTGGTTGCGCCCATGCTCGACGGATCACGGGTGACAGGGATTGTCGTGTATTCCAAGTCCGGCCGGCAGGCGATCGCCGCGGATATCGTGATCGACTGCACCGGAGATGGTGACGTTGCGGCAGCCGCGGGTGCGCCGTTCATGAGCCCGGCCGCAACGGGCGATCGCATGGGGATGAGTTTGATGTACAGTCTCGGCGGCGTCCCCGCCAGCATTCAAGGTCCGTTCGGCGGCATGCGGAAAGGGGACCATGTCGTGCGGTGGGGCCCGAGTATTGCGGGCGACGGCATTGATGTCGAAACTCTGACGAAGGCAGAGGTCGATGGGCGCTTGAAACTCTGGGATGACGTGCAGGCGCTGCGGAAAAAATCGGGAGAGAACATTTATCTTGCGCAGACGGCTACCACCATCGGAGTCAGAGAGACCCGCAGAATCCTGGGCGAGTACGTCGTTACGGAAAAAGATGCGATCGATGGAACGCGTTTTCCCGATGCCATAGCCATCAGTTCAAACCCCATGCCCGAGTACCATGGCCAGCGTTATTTCTTCAAACACGAAGGTTTCGATATTCCCTACCGTTCGCTGGTGCCGAAGAGTGTGGATGGACTGGTGCTGTCGGGGCGCTGCATATCCTGCGAGCAGGGGCCGTTTCAATCGGCGCGCTCCATGGCCCCGGCCATGGCGATAGGCCATGCATCGGGATGTGCGGCCGCGCTGGCCGCCATCAAGGCGGTGCCGCCCCGCAAACTGGACGTGAAGGAGCTTCAAAAACTACTCAAGAGTCAAAACGCCGAACTGCGCATATAGCAAACCGCGCAGGTGCCACCGCGCAATCGCAAGGCGTGACCGTGTAGTGGATAAATTCCATAAGAACGCCGCTCTGGAGGAACGTATGATACTTGTTCTCTTATTACTGTTGCTGTTACCCGCGCCGGCTCTGGCTCAACTCGCGCCTGAGCAGGTCCTCAATATCCGCCAGATCTCGGAGCTGAACATGTCGTCGGACGGCAAGCGTGTGGCCTTCACGGTGACGGAACCGGTAAAGGGCATCGACCGCAATCGCGACATCTGGATGCTGGATGCCGCAACCCGCAAGGTGCGCCAGCTCACGTTTTCGCCGAAGTCCGAGAGCCAGCCGCGCTGGAACCCGCGCAAAAACGAACTGGCGTTTCTCTCGAATCGGGATGGCGCCGCACAGATTTACGTTCTTCCGATGGAGGGGGGCGAAGCCTCTGCTTTGACGCAAGGGAAGAGCGGCATCCAGTCTTTCGATTGGTCTCCGGACGGGACGCAAATCGCCTACCTCGCGCCCGATCCCAAGGTCAGCGAGGAGGATCAAAAGGAGAAAGACCGGGACGACGCGCGTGTCGTCGATCGCGACGAGAGTTTCGCGCGTCTTTGGGTCATGGACGTCGAGTCCAATAAGACGCATCCGCTCACGGCCGGAAACTGGCGCATTTCAGAAATGAAGTGGTTCCCTTCGGGTGACAAGCTGCTCATCGTGGCCACCGACCATCCTGAATCCGATAAGGACACGGAGCGGATCTTCTCGATTCCCGCTGCCGGCGGCCAGATGACACAGATTGCCGCGCCCGCAGGCCCATTCGGCCAGGCAAGCATCTCTCGTGACGGCAAGTTCCTGACTTTTCTGGCGGCGCGTGTCGACGGTCCTTCTCCTCACGACCTCTATCTTCAAACGCTCGATGGCGGACCTGCGCGCAACATCACCGGCAACAATCTGGATCGGCCCATCGGGGCCTATGCCTGGCTTGCCGATGGTTCAATCCTGGGTTTAGTGCAGACTGGATTCAAAACAGGCTTTTACAGAATCGCACGCGATGGAAGCGCCAGGGAAGCGCCGTTGCCCGATCAAGCTGGCAATCCCGGTTCGTTCGTGGCGGCAGATTCAGGCGCAATCGCCTTCGTGGCGCAGTCCACAACCAAGATCGCAGAGCTTTGGTTTTACGACGGGAAGAATCCGGCGGAAAGAGTCAGTCACTTCAATGAAAGCTGGGACAAGATCCCGTTGATCGAGCCGGAGTTCCTTCATTACAAGAGCTTTGATGGGACCGAAATCGAAGGCGAGCTTCTGACTCCCATGGGAAGCCAAGGCAAACGGCTGCCGCTGATCACGCTGATTCATGGTGGTCCGACCGGCCGCTGGGGCGATTCCTTCGAGTCATGGGGCCAGCTGTTGGTGTCGCGTGGCTACGCCGTCTTCTACCCCAACGTTCGTGGCTCGACGGGCTACGGCTGGAAGTTCGTGGAAGCCAATCGCGCCGACTGGGGTGGCGCGGATTTTAAGGATGTCATGGCCGGTGTGGATTTTCTGATCCGGCGCGGCACTGCTGACCCGGACCACCTCGGCATCGGCGGCTGGTCGTACGGCGGCTATATGGCGATGTGGGCGGTTACGCAGACCAACCGCTTCAAGGCTTCCGTGGCCGGCGCAGGCCTGTCAGACTTGGCAAGTGAATATGGAACAGAGGCAGGACCGTCCTACGATGAGTGGTTTTATGGCGTACCTTACGAGAAGCCTGAGGGCTTCATCAAAAGCTCGCCCATCACGTACATCCAGAACGCGCACACGCCGACCCTTATTCTCCAGGGCGAGGCGGACACCACGGATCCGATCGGCCAGAGCCAGCAGTTTTATCGCGGCCTCAAGCGTTATGGCGTGAAGAGCGATCTTGCTCTTTATCCCCGCGAGGGGCACGGATTCCGCGAAGAGAAGCACGTGCTTGATATGTACCGCCGCATCCTGGCCTGGTACGATCAGTATGTGAAACCTTAGGCGCCAAAACGCCAGCTTATTCTTGAGCGATACCTATTTCTTGTCTTTCAGCAAAGAATCCAATCCGGCGAACGGCTTGTACGTAGAAACCGGTTGTTGCCGGCTGCCGGGCGTTGGCGCTTCAGACCACTCGGCGACCGAGTATCGCGAGTGCTCATTGTCGTGGCAGTAAAGGCACAACAACTCCCAGTTGCTGCCGTCCGGAGGATTGTTGTCGTGGTCGTGGTCCTTGTGATGGACGGTGAGTTCCCGCAGTCGCTTGCCTTCGAATTCCCGACCACAGCGCCCGCAAACTGGCGGGAATAACTTGAGCGCCCTCTCGCGATAACCGTTCATCCGGAGCTCGCGCTCTCGCCGTATGTCGGCGATCCATTGATCGCTCTTGTCGCCTTTGGATTTCGGATCATTCGCTGACATCTGTTTTATCCCAGGGCTCGATTCGCGGCCTTGATGCCCGGCCGAATCGAGTGATCATGATTGAGTATAACTCAGCCGCCGATCAATGCGAACTTCGATAAGATCCTATTCACGGCCCCGGCAAAGGCGCGCTCAGGAGGGAAAAGGGTCGCGAAATTGGTGACAGTCACCAATTTCGCCGCTAGTCCTGCGACTTTGCCGGGGCCGTGTTCGGGTTCACTTCGATGTTGCGATAGCGATATCAATTCTATAGGCTTATGGAAAGAGAGAGGATATAAAGCATGCAAGAGAGTGAAAAAACAACCTGCAGGGCGTGTCAGGGCACAGGGAAATGCTCAAGGTGCGGCGGGGCGGGAAATGTGGTATCGAACCTGCCGACCCCAATTGCCGTTGTTTCAGGAGAAGTGGGAGGCAAGTCACAATCATCGAGGACCTGCAATAGCTGCTATGGAAGCGGCGTTTGCCAGGTTTGCAAAGGCTCAAAGAACGCCTCTTGATGGAACGCTCATTTTGAGTGAAACGATTGTGTGCTTTGGGTAGAAGATTTCCTCACATGGCGCAGGATAACGGGCGGTCTGCTTCGAGCTTGGCGTGAATCCCGCGGATCGGGAACTTCGGAACATGCGTACCTCACTTACTATTGGCTTGTTTTTGACAGTTTTCACCATGGCTGTCGCGGCTCAGCCCGTACCACAATCCACGCCGCCGGCTCAGTCTCATGATCTGCAAGCCGCGGCGGAAGCAGTGGCGAAGTATTTCCGCGAGGATCCGTCCGGGATCGACCAACTCTTTGCACCGGAATTCCTGGCCCAAGTCCCGGCCGCTCGACTGGTAGCGGTCATGAAGCAGTTCTACACCCAGTTCGGACGCTGTACGGGTGTGAAGTTAGAAAAGCAAGCCAGCCCGACGGTGGGTCAGTTCCAGTTCGCCTTTGAAAAAGGATTCACCGCGCCCGTCAACCTGGCAATCAACGATACCTCTGCACACTCCATAATCGGGTTCCAGATCGGAGCGCCGGTGTCGACGAGTGAGACGCTATCCGCGGTTGTCGATAAGATGAAGGCGTTACCGGGGCAGGTCAGCTTTCTCGCCCAGCGCCTGGATGCAAGCGGTCCGGTGGGATTAGCGGAATGGCAACCGGCACAGGCATTGGGCATTGGATCGGCCTTCAAGCTTTACATCCTGGGGGCGCTGACGAATCAGATCAGCGCGGGGCGACGCCACTGGAATGACGTGATCCAGCTCGAAATGCTATCCTTGCCCTCGGGCATTCTCCAGAAATGGCCGCTCGGCACACCGTTTACGTTGCAGAGCCTAGCATCGCTGATGATTTCGATCAGCGACAACACTGCCACCGACACGTTGCTGAGGGCTGTTGGCCGCGAGCAGGTGGAGGCGATGCTGCCGGTAATGGAGCACAGCCAGCCGGCGTTGGATCAGCCGTTTCTTTCCACCATCGAGATGTTTCAATTGAAGTGGGGGATCCTGGACGATCAGTTAAAGACGTACATCGCCGATGACACCGCAGCCCGGCGGGCGTTTTTGCAAACGATGAAGCCTCCAGCCTCCTTGGCAGCGTTGACCGCGGCAGCCACCGGTACCACCACCCCAAAAATGATTGACCAGGTGGAATGGTTTGGTTCCGCCACCGACCTCTGCCATGCCATGGCTTGGTTTCGAGCGGATGATAATGCGCGGAATACCGCTCGCCAGGTTTTGGCTATTAATCCCGGCATTCCACTCTCCTCAACCCGCTGGGCCTACATCGGATTCAAAGGCGGATCCGAACCTGGAGTCATTAGCCTGAATTTCCTGCTGCGCTCGCAGAGCGGCCAATGGTACGCCGTCAGCGCGATTTGGAATGATCCCAAGGGCGCGGTGAGCGAGACTGAGTGGGTCAGCCTGGTCAGCCGCGCGATCGAACTGCTGCCGTAGCCGCTTGGATCTTTATCCCATCCTTTTCTCTTTTCCTCAGGCTTGGAGCTAGATTCGA
>Ga0187854_10001816_pt1 | contig 19618 bp, 20 predicted proteins | sample June2016WEW_6_15_FD_132445 | JGI IMG/M metagenome (GOLD analysis project Ga0187854, IMG submission 132445) | Peatland microbial communities from SPRUCE experiment site at the Marcell Experimental Forest, Minnesota, USA - June2016WEW_6_150 | ecosystem: Environmental > Terrestrial > Soil >...
AGCAACAGATGCTGGCGATCGGGCGGGCCTTGATGGCCAAGCCGCAGATTCTACTTCTCGACGAGCCTTCCATGGGCCTCAGCCCGCTCATGGTCAAAGAGGTCTTCCAGATCATCCGGGATATCAAAACGGCCGGAACGACCCTGCTTCTGGTAGAACAGAATGCCCGGATGGCTCTGCGGGAAGCCGACCGGGGATATGTTCTGGAGAACGGCTCAGTTGTCCTCCAGGAATCCGCCGCAGAGCTCCTTAACAGTCGCCTGGTTCAAGAAGCCTACCTGGGAGCGTGAACGCGTTGCTCGTTACTGGTTGCTGGTTACTGGTTTTCAAAAATGGATTATCCGCATGAGTTAACACCCCGCAACCTGGAACGAGGAACCAGGAACGAGTAACGAGCAACAGCTATCTCTTTTCGCTTAACAAGTATTTCCTTACCTGGGCGAGGGCCATCTTCGTCATGCGATTTTCGATGAACCGCATGGCAAAAGGCCAGCGCTGCTCCACTGCTTCCGTCTCCCCGGCATGGGCCAGGACAATATAGATCAGATGATCCTGGCCTTTTTCTTTTCCCACCCGGCCGGTCAAACCCAGCCCCAGGTCGGCCCCCGAGAAGCTTCGAATTCCCTCGGCCAGAGCCCGCGCCGCTTCTGGCCCAAAAAGCTCCCCCTCCGTTAAAAGGGAAGCGGGAAGGTTCAGGACTCGCCGGGCCATGGCCGGGTTTACCACGGTCAAACCCAGCCGAAAGAAATCTCTACTCCCTTCCATGCCTTTCATGGTCTGAATAATAGAGCTGCCGAAGGAAGTCTCCGCCACTGCCAGGGTCAGTCCGGCTCTCTGTAGGAGGGCGCTCAACACCCCTTCGTAAGTCTCTTCATCGGCCGCGAAGATGAAATCTTTCAGACGATTGCGGATCTCCGCCTCTAAAGACGCATTAAGGACTGCCGCCGAAGTTTCATCCGCCGCCTTGGCCGTGAGACGGATATGGATCTCCCCGATCTGGGTATGAGCCAGAAGGCCGATGGTCGGGTTTGTTCCCTTCTCGATCAGGTCTTTGATCCGTTCATCCACGAGGCTTTCCCCGATTCCAAAGAGTTTGAGCACCCGGGATACGATGATTTCCCGGATCCCCAATTTTCGTCTCAAGTAGGGCAGTACACTGTGCTCCATAAAATACCGCATCTCATGGGGGACCCCGGGAATGGAGATGATGGCCTTTCCGTCCTTTTCCGCAATGAAGCCCGGTGCTGTGCCCACCGGGTTCTCGATCGGGATCGCCCCTTCCGGGATGTAGGCCTGTTTGCGGTTGTTATCGCTTACGGTCCTACCCACGCGTCTAAAGAAGTCGCTGATCTGTTCAAACAGACGGGGCTGAAAAACCAAGGGCTTGTTTAAAACTTCCGCTACTGCCTCCCGGGTTAGGTCATCGAGCGTCGGGCCAATGCCCCCTGTCGTAATGAGGAAATCTGAGCGGCGGAGTGCCGTTTCCAGAGTGCTCTTGATCCGCTCCAGGTTATCCCCCACGTTTGATTTGAAATTCAAATCCACGCCCACGGTGGTGAGCTGCTGGGCAATGTGGGCCGAATTGGTGTCCACAATCTGGCCCAGCAATAATTCTGTTCCCACGGCAATGATTTCTGCTTTCATGGTCTCCTTCTATTCCATAATTTTTTGCACGCAGATTTTTTCAGATAAACAGCGATAACCACACTTTTTCAAGAATTGTAGGGGCACCCCCCCGTGGGTGTCCTTTAGCGAGCGGCCACACAGCCCCACCCTTACATTGGGGCATTGAAAACCATGCCCCTCGTTTAATCCCCGCCCGCACGAATGATCTGTTCTATGGCCTGCTCAATCTCCGGATAGCGGAATTGGAAGCCGCTCTTTAAAAGCTTCTGGGGGATAACTCTTTGCCCTTCCAGTAAAATGGAACCGAATTCGCCCAGGGCCAACTTCAGCATGAATCCAGGGACCGGCAAAAAAGACGGTCTCCCCATTGCTTTCCCGATGGTCTTTGCCAGTTCCCGATTCCGCACCGGATTGGGGGCCGTTAAATTTACCGGGCCGGAGAATTCAGGATGTCCCAGCAGAAATAAAAAGGCCCCCGTCAGATCCTCAATGTGAATCCAGGAAAACCACTGATTCCCGCTACCCAGAGGACCCCCGAGGTATTTCCGGAAAAGGGGGATCATCTGCCCCAGGGCTCCACCTTTTTCTCCCAGGACAATACCGAAACGGGTAAAGACCACCCGACAGCCTTTTTTCTCGGCCTCCCTCGCTTCTTTTTCCCAATCCCGGCCCAATCGGGCCAGGAAATCATCCCCCGGGAGAGACTCTTCGGTAAGGGCTTCATCCTTATGAAACCCGTAATACCCCACGGCGGAGGTGCTGAAAAAGTGCCTTACCCGGGCCCCCTCCAGCGCCCCGACCAGGTTTCGGGTAGTGAGAAGGCGGCTCTCTCGGATTATTTTTTTCGACTCATCAGTCCACCGGGTAAAGATCGATGCCCCGGCTAAATTGATGACAGCGTCATGTTCTTTGATCGCCGCTTGCCACCCCCCTTTTTGAGTCGGATCCCCTTCGACTAAGGAAACGCCGGGAGGCCCTCCTTTCCCCGACCTCGTCAAAACGGTGACTTCATGTCCTCCCCGGATCAGCGCAGGAGCCAAACTCTTTCCCACAAAGCCCGTTCCACCGGTAAGGAAGATTTTCATGGTTCCATGCCTCCCTATGAGGAAAGGATTCCAGCCAGCCTGGAAAAAATAATACCCCCTTGGTGGGTTTTATGGCATACTAAATCTTTGTAAAATCTTCTGAATTATTCTCCTTCGCGTCAAAAAGCAGAGGGATTTTCATTCGGTTTTGCCGGCATAGAATCATAAGAATTTTTTTGAGAGAGCGGAATGCCTTGATTGGAGCCATCTGAAATTCATTTTAAAACGGCCGGGGAAACTTGGCAACACTCAACTTTTCCTGGAGGATCCTCTTACAAAAGATCCTTGCTCCTTCATTCCCGCGAAACTTGTCCCAGCGAAAGCCGGGAACGGGAACCCAGAAGTGCTTGAATCCCGCTGATGGCGGGACTGAATTCCGGGTCGCGCTCCGCCCTGAACACCATGCGGTGCAGGGCTCCGCTTGCCCGGAATGACGATTTCCCTTCAGGTTCAGAGTTTTGTAAGAACCTCAAAGGGAAAACGGTTGTTCTTGAAAATTTTTCAGAATGGGGGATAATAAAATAGAATTATTCTCCAGGTTTACTTGGCGAGGTAGACACCTTTTTTCCGCGGTTATCATCTAAAGAAGTAGGGTTTAAAAGCTAAAGGAGCGCCAAATGTCTGTTGTTTATGTTGATCACGTGGCGGCGATGCCACTTCATCCAAAAGTCTATGAGGCCATGGTCCCCTATCTTAGGGAGTACTATGGGAATCCTTCCAGCATTCACGAAGATGGAGAAAAGGCCCGGGAGGCACTGGAGGAGGCGCGAGGGAAAATTGCCCGGCTGATCGGGAGCCAGGAAGAAGAAATCTATTTCACCTCCTGCGGGACGGAATCAAACAACCTCGCCTTGAAGGGGATTGCCTGGGCGCATCAGGGACGGGGGAAAGAAATCGTTATTTCCGGCGTCGAGCATTTTTCCATCATGCATACTGCCAACGCCCTGGAAAAAGCCGGGTTTCACATAACCCGCCTTCCGGTGGATCAGTATGGTCTGGTGGATCCAGCCACGGTCGAGCGAGCGATAACTCCTCAGACCATTCTGGTTTCCATCATGCAAGCCAACCCCGAAGTGGGGACGATAGAACCCATCGCCGAAATCGGGAAGATCACCCGGGCCAAGAAGGTTTTATTCCATACCGATGCTGTGGATTCTGTCGGAAATATCCCGGTGAATGTCAATGAACTGAACGTAGATCTCCTGAGCCTGGCGGCCAGCACCTTCTACGGCCCCAAGGGGGCAGCAGCTTTGTACGTCCGGAAAGGGGTAAGAATCCTCCCTCTCCTTGACGGGGGGATTCAGGAAAGGGGGCTTCGGGCGGGAACAGAGAATGTCCCGGCCATCGTGGGAATGGGAGTGGCCGCGGACCTTGCTAGAGGGGAAATCCCTCAGCGGATGAGCCACCTCAAGTCACTCGGGGAAAAGTTGACTGAGGGGCTGCCCGAGAAGATCCCCTACCTCCGATTTTTCGGACATCCGACCCAGCGACTTCCCGGCAATGTGAGCGTCGCTGTGGAGTTCATTGAAGGAGAGGCCATGCTCCTCTTCATGGACATGGAAGGGATTCGGATCTCTAGCGGGTCGGCCTGCATCTCCCGTTCCCTGAAGGTTTCCCATGTGATGTTGGCCATGGGGGTGGATGCCGCGACTGCCCAGGGATCGCTTCTTTTCACCTTCGGGATGCAAAACAAACCCGAGGATGTAGACCGGATCCTGGAGGTTCTCCCCCCGGTCGTAGAGAGATTGAGAAACATGTCGCCGGTCTATCGAAAGGCGATGGCCAAAAAGGCCTGAAGAACCATAGAATCCATTCTTAAATTTATCGATGAGGAAGGGATAAGAAAATGTACAGCGAAAAAGTTATGGAGCATTTCAAAAACCCCAAAAATGTTGGAGTGATCGAAGAAGCGGATGGAGTGGGAGAGGTGGGCAACCCGGTCTGCGGGGATATGATGACTTTCTACATCAAGGTGAAGAATAATGTGATCGAAGACGTAAAATTCCAGACCTTCGGGTGCGGGGCGGCCATTGCCGTCTCCAGCATGGTCAGCGAGATGGCCAGGGGAAAGACCATAGAGGAAGCTTCCAAGATCACGAACAAAATGGTGGCCGAGGCTCTGGAAGGCCTGCCCAAGCAGAAGATGCATTGTTCCAACCTGGGGGCAGATGCGCTCCACAAGGCGATCGATGATTACCGCCAGAAAAAGCAAGGAGTTGCCCCCAAACCGGAAGCCAAAAAATGTTACTGCCCGGTCTGCGACCTGGAGCAGGCCATGGAGGCAGCGTACTGCACCGGGTGTGGCCGGGAGTTGGAGGATGAGCACGAACAGGCGCACTGACCACGGGCTTAGAGTAAAGGTGCCCTAACTTTTCGGGAGGGTTCCTATGAATAAGCAGGATGTTTTAAGGGTCCTGGATCATATTCTCGACCCTGACCTGAGAGATCGAAGCATCGTGGAAATGGGTTTCGTCCAGGAAGACGACATCGAGGTTACGGAGGAAGAAATCCAAGTCTCTTATACGGTGGGAGGCCCCCTTTGCCCATACAGCGCCGCGGTGGGAATCATCATCCACCATACCTTGCGCGAGAGGTTTAAGAGGAAAATTAAGGTTCGTATGAAAAAAGGTCATTATCAGCAGGATATCGTAAACCAGATTTTGGAGGATGAGTCTCAGTTCCAGGAGTGGTTCGAAAAGATTAAATCCCAGAATCTCTTGTCTGCCTGCCTCCGGGCCTGATTCCAGAAACCGCAGAGTCCACAGGGTGGCATAGCCCCAACCAAAAAAAATAAAAACCTACTATTAGCTTGTAGCTTAAGGTGCCGAAAGGTTTTTTTCTTGATAAAATTTTCAGAAAAAGATGGGAGGAGATATGAAAGTATATTTGGGAGAAATCATTCACCCCGCTGCCGTGGCCTTGCTGGAGAAGTCCGCCGAAGTCGTCCGGCCTAAAGACCATTCCCGGAAAGCCTATTTAGAGGCCCTCAAAGAAGTTGACGGCATGATTGCCCGTAAGGTTCCCGTCGGCGCCGAAGAGATGGATCATGCCCCCCGGATGAAGATCATCGCCCGTCATGGAGTCGGGTTGGATTCGGTGGACCTGCCGGAAGCCACCAAACGGGGCATCCTGGTGACCAACACCCCGGGAGAGAACCGGGAGTCGGTCGCTGAACTGGCTGTGAGTTTCATGCTAGCCTTGGCCCGGAGAATTCCCCAGGCCCAGAAAGCTATGCATAATATGCCCAAAGGGGATACGGCAATTTTCAGCGCCCTTTTGAAGCAGTACAACCTCACGGGGATTGATCTGGAGGGGAAGTCTCTGGGAATTATCGGCACAGGACGAATTGGCTCTAGCGTGGCCAGAAAATGTATTGCCGCCTTTGATATGAAGGTAAAGGGTTATGACCCCTATGTCACTGCCGAAGTCATGAAATCCTTCAGAGTGGAGAAGGTAAATCGTTTAGAAGACCTTTTACCTTCTGTCGATTTCCTGACCGTTCATGCCCCCCTGACCCAGGAGACCAAAGGAATGGTGGGGAAAAAAGAACTGTCCTTAATGAAGAAAGGGGCCTACGTGATCAATACGGCCCGTGGTGGAATTGTTGAGGAAAAGGCTCTATTAGAAGCCCTCAAATCCGGGCATATTGCGGCCGCAGCTCTGGATGTGTGGGAAATCGAACCGCCCGACCCCAAAGATCCCCTTCTGAATCATCCCAATCTTTTAGGCACCCCCCATTATGGGGGTACGACGGAGGAGAGCCTTTACCGGGTGGGTATTGCGGCAGTGGAGGAAGCTTTAAGGTTTTTACGGGGGCAACCTCCAAAGTATCCGGTCAACCCGGAAGTGCTGGAGAAAAAGTAACGGAATTCTGGAATATTGGAATGATGGGTTAAATTGAAAATTTTCTTCTTTAGCCCAATATTCCAACATTCCATTATTCCATCATTCGATTTATGGTGTACTCATGATCCCCATTGTCTCCATCGTAGGAACCTCGGATAGCGGGAAGACGACCCTGATTGAGAAGCTCGTTCCCGAACTCGTCAGGCGGGGCTACCGGGTGGCTACGATAAAACATGATGTTCACGGCTTTGAGGTGGACCGCGAAGGAAAAGACAGCTGGCGCCATAAGCAAGCCGGGGCGCATACTGTGGTCATCTCCTCCCCCCAAAAAATAGCCATCATCCGCGATGTGGACCATGATGCGGACCTGGTCGAGTTGCGGGATAAATATGTTCAGGATGTGGACATCATCCTTTCGGAGGGCTTCAAGAGAAACCTTCAGCCCAAAATCGAAGTGTTTCGCAAGGAGATGCATCGGGAACTTCTCTGCACCAGAGAAGACAATCTATTGGCCATAGCCACCAATCAGCCCTTCGACATCGGTGTCCCCTCCTTCGGCTTGGATGATGCCCTGGGGTTGGTAGACCTGATCGAAGAAAAGTTTCTCCAGGGGAAGAGGCCACCCCGGGTCCGCCTGAAAGTAAACGAGAAAGAAATTCCCCTCTCGCCATTCGTCCAAAAATCCATCCTGGGGACGGTCCGGGGGATGGTTTCCTCCCTTAAGGGATGCGAATCGCCGGAGAGCATAGAAATCCAGATTGAATAGATTGCAGATTGTAGATTTTTACCAGGATTCTGAAAATTCTTTTCCGATCCTGTATTGTCATTCGCGAGGAAGCGGGAATCCACCCGCCTTCGCGGGAGTGACGGTGTATGGGGCTTTTTGCGCATTCCGTTAGAGTTGCCAGTGAATTTTTTTGATCTATTTCAATCCGAAATGGTTTTTTCCCCATGGACGAATTTCATCAGTTAATGAAAGCCCGGCAGAGCGTCTACGACCTCCTGCGATGCTTTTTTCTACAAGAGCCCACGGAAGTTTTTCTCCAGGGCCTGAAAGAGGAAGATGTTCTTAAAAATTTAACCGGGTATCACCCGGACCTGGATGAGGGAGTTCGACTCCTTTCTGGGGTGATCTCCTCCCCTAAAATGGCTCTCCTTGTCCCCGACCTTTTACTGGAGTTTACCCGCCTCTTTATCGGCCCCTCCCCTATTCCTCTATACGAATCCGTATACCGTTCCGAAAGCGGCCTGGTCATGCAAGAGGAGACCCTGGCCGTCCGAAAAAAATACATGGAAGCCGGCCTGGTCGTACATCCGGACCGGTCCTTCCCTGACGACCATATCGGGGCGGAATTGGAGTTTGTTTTCTATCTCTGCCAGAGAGCTGCCGAAGCAAAAGGGGCTGAGCAGCAGGAAGCCTTGCTCAGAATGCAGCAGAAATTTTTCCAGGAACATTTAATCCAATGGGTAACCCCTTTATGTGACCGCCTCTTTGAGGAGGCCGGATCGCCGTATTTCAAGGGCGTAGCCAGGATGACCAATGGGTTTATCTTATGGGATTTCAAAGAGATCGTCTCTCATTTCTCTGGTTAATTTGATGAATTTGACCCCTGGAAATTGGTTTTATTCTTGATAAATATCCATGGGAAGAATATACTAGGAAATAGAAATCTTGAGGAGGTGAGGGAATTGTTCGGATTAGGTAGCCAAGAGCTGATCATCATACTGGCCATTGTATTCCTGATTTTCGGTGCCAAAAGGCTTCCGGAAATCGGATCGGGGCTGGGCAAGGCCATCAAAAACTTTAAGGGCGGTGTTAAATCAATCGAGGAGGGAACACCAGAGAATCCTTCAGAAAAGCCTAAGGAAGAGACGAAGAACTCCAGTGGGCCAAAAACTGGTTGATTCTGTCCCTGGAAAGATCTTGACCTCCGATTAGCTGAATGATTCTTCTACCTCCTTTTTCCCAGACCCTCATTTGACCACCCCCGGGAGATTTCCGTTTCCCTTTTATCTTCTATTTCTGACCCCTCTTGAGGGTCCAAATGAATTTGTGTGCCACTTCCATTCTACAAATGGAGGCTTGACTTCCGGAAGGCCAAAGCCGCGTTTGGCGGGCTTGAATCAGCGCAGGGCTTCAATCTTCAATCCCGAAGCTTTCGCTTTGATCCATCGTGATACTGAGCATAGAAACTGGAGATCGTAGGGGGAAAATGGCCATACACCTGGAAAAAGTTAAGGATCAAACCGTCATCTGGGACCTCTCGGATCTTTACCAAAATCCCGACGATCCCGTCTGGGCTCAGGACCTGAAAAGAGCTCTGGAAAGAGCCGCTCAATTCCAGGCGGTTTACAAAAAAGCTGATATCTCCAGCCTCGGAGCTGCGGATTTATTCCCGGCTTTGAAGGAATATGAATCCATTCAGGAGGAAGGGCTGAAGCCTTTCCTTTACGCCAGCCTTCTCTTCTCTGAAGACTCTCAAAACAATCGGCACAAAGCCCTCCTGCAACAGGCTAAAGAGCAGTGGAACCAGTTAGAGAATCAACTTCTTTTCTTCCGTCTTGCTCTCATCGGCCTCCCGGAAGAGCGCCTGCAGTCTCTCCTGAAATTTCAACCGCTGAAGAACTATGAGCATGCCCTTCATTTCCTCCGTCGCTTCCGCCCCTTCACTCGGAATGAGTCGGAGGAGGAGATCATCAATCGAAAGAATTTGACCGGAAGGTCTGCCTTTAGTACCCTCTTCGATGAATACACCGGTTCTTTTACCTTCCGGCTTGAAGTAGAGGGGGAGGAAAAAGAACTCACGGGAAGCCAGATGCTGGCCCTTCTTTATTCACCCGACCGGAGCCTCCGGGAGAGGGCTTTTCGAACTTTCCTGGAGCGTCATGGTCAAGATCATTTGATTCTGACCTCTATCTTTAACGCCCTCGTTCTGGACTCCCAGGTGGAGGACAATATCCGGGGCTACCGGAGCCCCATGCACCGGACGAACCTGGAGAACGAGATCCGCCCGGAGACGGTTGAGCTCATGATGGAAGTCACGGAGAGCCACTATTCCCTCGCCCAGGAATATTTCCAGGTTAAAGCCTGCCTCCTGGGTTTACCCAAACTGAAGAACTTCGACCTTTACGCACCGATGCCGGGAGGAAAAAAAGAGCTCCCCTTCAACGAAGCGAAAGGCCTTCTCCTGCAATCCTTCCGGGAGTTTCATCCTCTCTTCGGAGAAATCGCGGTGGAATTTTTCGAGAAGCGCTGGATCGATGCCCGGATAAGCAAAGGAAAATATGGGGGGGCCTTCTGTGCAGGAATGACCCCTACACTCCATCCCTTTATCCTCCAGAACTATACCGGGAACCTTCGGGATGTGCTCACGTTAGCCCATGAGATGGGCCACGGTATCCACTTCTATCTGGCCCGGAAACAAACCCTGCTGAATTTCGATCCTCCTCTCACTCTGGCTGAGACGGCCTCGGTCTTTGGGGAGCTGATCATGACCCAAGCCCTCCTCCGGGAAGAAAGGGACCTTGCCGTCCGGCAAGCCCTCCTGGCGCTGGAGATTGAAGACACGATCGCCACGGTCTTCCGGCAGAATGTTTTGACCCGTTTTGAACAGGAAGTTTACCGCTCTCGGCAGGAACACCTCCTGGCCAGCGAGGAAATCGGGAATCTGTGGTGGCAGGCGAATGCCAAACTCTTCGGGGATAGCGTAGAGATGATCCCTGAATACCGCTGGGGCTGGGCCTATATTTCCCATTTCATTCATTCCCGGTTTTACTGCTACAGCTATGTTTTTGGGGAACTCGTCTCGCTGGCCCTTTTTGAAAAATACGAAGAAGAGGGGCCTTCCCTCTTATCCCGTTTGATCCAGCTCTTGGAGCGGGGAGGGTCCGGCAGCCCGGTCGATCTGCTGAAGGACGCAGGGGTGGATTTTCAACAAAGCAATTTCTGGGAGAAAGGATTCCTGGTGATTCGCCGCCTGATCGATGAACTCAAGAGCCTGGGCCCCTGGGATAAAATTTGCATGGACCAGGATATAAAGTAACCATTGGGAGTAACCCCGCCTTTTCCAAACGAACATCCTGCGGCAGCCTTGCGACAATTTTCCCCTTGAATCTCCTGCCAGGTTTACCCTCCGACCCGGAATTTTTTGGGTCGGGAAAGGGGGTTTGGTTAAAATCTATTGATTTTCATCGGGATTGGGGATATTTTATGCCCCAACGGGAACAAACCGGAAGTCTTCGCACGCAGAACATTTTGGAGGATTGGGAGGAATGGATAAATGGCTCGAAGAATTCACCGGGGATTAGAATTCTTCGGAAAGACCAAAAAGCTTTTCCAAGACCGGGAAGGCGCCATTCACCAGGATGCGGTGACAATTCCCGTGGATGGGTTTCCCCGCTATGATTTGGAAACCCCTCAATCCGAGGAGCCCAAAGAGGAGCTCTTAAAGACAAGCCTGGAGATCGCCCTGCAGATCATCCAGACCGAGAAGGTTCTTCCTCTTGCCGATTTGGCTCACCGCATTTTAGATGATCTGATGGTCAATCCAAGCTATACCTACCGGGACCTTCTCGAGGTTCTTAGGAAAGACGGACGTTTTTCGGTGACTAGTGGTCAGATTATCAGCCTGCCGTCCGTGGAAAACCCCGCCGATATTTTTTTTCAGAAAATCGCCCAGATGAAAAAGGGAAGAAAAGACCGTTGACGGGGGGGGAGATTCAGACAGAAAAGGAATGCAATGACCAAAAAAAAATTAGTCCATACGCGCAAAATCGAAATCAATACCTTTGACCTGGACGACCACCGGATCCTGGTGGAGGGGGAATTAGAGGATACCCGGCGTCCCCCTTCCGCCGAAGAGTCAGAGACCGGACCTTTCCTGGTCCATCACCTCATCGCCCGGATCTGGGTTCAGGGGCCGGATTTGACCATCTCTGCGGTCGATGCGAAGATGAAGAGGATTCCCCGTCAGGAGTGTCCGGAGGTTCTTCCGGCAGTTCAGAAATTGGTCGGCGTCAAGATCATCACGGGGTTTACCCAGAAGGTAAAAGATCTGATCGGGAATGTCAGGGGCTGCTCTCATCTGACCAATCTTTTCCTCACCCTCGGTCCGGTTGCCGTTCAGGGCTACTGGGCCGCTTACGGGAGGAGGCCCGGGGCTAGGTCCCTGGATAATCCAGCCATTTCCCGGGTGATCAACAGCTGCCATGTCTGGCGAAAAGATGGGCCCCTCGTGCAGTCTTTGATCGCTGCGATGGAAAAAGGGAAAAAAGGAGCTTAAGGTGTTCTGGTGGGCCCGCTTTATTCTTTTTTCCGCTCTAGCCCTCTTTTTCCTGGAGTTCGGAATCGAAGAGATGATCCGGGCTTATCAAGTTAAGCACCCGGTTGAATTCCTGGCTTCTTTTTTTTCATCCAGTTTTATCATCCTGATCAGCGGAACCCTCCTGGTGGCGTTTGTCTGGAGAATGGTCATGCGGGTTCGCGAGGAAAAAAAGGAACCCCCTGAGGAAGAGGAAAAGGGAAAAATTTGAATGAGGAGGACATCATGCCTGAAGTAAAGTTTGATCTAAGCGGAAAAGTTGCTGTCGTTACCGGTGGAGGGAGAGGGATCGGCCGCGCGATCGCCCTGGGGCTGGCCAGGTCGGGAGCCTCTGTCGTCGTCTCCAGCCGGACCCAGAAGGAGATCGAAGCAGTGTCCGAAGAGGCCAAAAAAATGGGCGGAAAAGCGCTCGCGGTAGTCAGCGACCTCACCGTTAACGAACAGTTGGAAAATCTGGTGAATGCGACGGTAAAAGAGTTCGGGAAAATCGACATCCTGGTAAACAATGCGGCCCGGAGCTTTCTACGGAGCCTCCTCGACCTCAGGGAGGATGGCTGGGATAAAGTTTTCAACACCAATGTCAAAGCCGTCTGGCTCCTCAGCCGGGCAGTGGCCCGCAAGATGATGGAGCAGAAAAGCGGAAAGATCATCAACATCACCACCGTGGGTGCGGAGAAGGCAGAGCTGGGCATGGCGGCGTATGGCTGCAGTAAAGCCGCCTTAAAAATGTTGACCCGCTGTATGGCCCGGGAATGGGCCCAATACGGGATTCAAGTTAATGCCGTGGGCCCGGGTCTGACCCGGACCGATTTCAGCAAACCCATCTGGTCCAACCCGGAAGTAGCCAAGCACGTGTCCGCCGCTATTCCCATGGGGCGTCTGGCGGAACCGGAAGAGATCGTGGGATCCGTGCTCTTCCTGGCCTCGGATGCCGCCCGGTTCATCACCGGCCATTCCATCTACGTAGATGGAGGAACCTTAACTACCTAATCCGGTCTAGCCGGAAACAAAGAGGCATATAACCCTAGAAATATTCCCACGCCCCCCTTTGACAAAGGGGGGTTGGGGGGGATTTCAGGAATTTGTTGCCAATATGTGCACAACTTCTTTTCTAAGAAGATAAGAAAGAAGCCGCCGTCGAGGGCCGGCCCATCAGATGTATTGAAATAAAGGTCAGGGAGCTGCCGGTTCCAAAGGAGACCTACCGGAAGTCCCCTGACGAAAAATCCATTACTTCCATTCATCGGTTCCGGGTCAAAAGGGAGAAATGATCCAGGTTCAAGAAATCGGCCCGTTAAAAATCTTCTTTGGCAAGCATTCAACCTACCCTTACTGCAACACTCTTTTTATCAAAGATCAGCGGACTCTGCTGGTTGACCCGTCCTGCGAAGAAGAGTCCCTTCGTTCTCTTGCGGCGGAAGAGAAAATCGACCTTCTCTTCAACACCCATTATCATCCCGATCATATCCGGTACAACCCGCTTTTCGAAGCCGCGGAATTTTGGGCCCACCGTTCCGATGCTCCCTGCTTCCGTTCCCTCGATTCCATGGCTGAGTGGGTAGGTGTGAAAGGCACGAAGTACGAAAAGGCCTGGAAAGCCTCCCTGATCGAAACTTTCCATTTTCGTGAAAGGGCAACCGTGAAGGAATTGGAAGACGGAACCAACCTCAACCTGGGAAGCGTGACCATACAGTTCTTGCATTTCCCCGGGCATACTCCCGGCCTAACCGGTTTTTTAGTTCCTGAATTAGATATTCTCTTCCTCGCCGACATGGAACTTTCTCCGTTTGGCCCCTGGTATCATAACAAAAAGGCCAGTATTCAAAGGATCATCGATTCGGTGGAGAAAATCCGAAGGATACCGGCTAAGTATTATATCCCTTCCCACGGCAAAGAAATTTTTCGGGGGAATATCGGCCCAAGGCTTGATCGCTACCTGGAAAACATCTACTCCCGGGAACGAAAAATCCTCGAGGCTCTCTCCGTTCCCCGTACCCTGGATGAGCTGGCTTCCTTGAGCCTGATTTCAGGGTTTCGCCTTTCCCGGAGACTGGTTTGGTATTTATTCGAGAGAAACATGGTGGAGAAACACCTGGAGCGGCTGCTCGCCCAGGAGAAAATTTCCCAGAGCGGTGAGAAATATCAACGGGAGAGCCATTGAGAGAAAACCCGTCATTTTCTTTTTGACATTTTCGCGTAACCGATTAAAATCAAACTCACCCGCTGGAAATAGCGAGAACTGAGATGCAGGACCAGAAGGCCGAGCAGGAGAAAAAAAGAAAAGTGATTCGAGTCCGGCCGGGGGAAAAAACCAAACCCACAGTCGAGTCCCTGGAACGGCTGCGCCAGACGGCTGAAGAAAAGGGATGGGTTAAAAAAAGCAAATAAGCTGTCAGCTATCAGCGGTCGGCTAAAAACAAAAAACTTTATTCTTATTTTTTCGCTGGATCCTGATAGCTCAACGCTAAAATAACGGATACGGAGGGGGTCGATGAACTTTCCAAAGGATCTGAAGTACACCAAGGACCATGAATGGGCCCGGGTCGAGGGGAATATCGCCGTGGTAGGGATTACCGATTATGCCCAGGATAAGCTGGGGAGTATTGTTTTCGTGGAACTGCCGCCCCCCGGGAAAGCCTTTATAAAAGGAGAGACCATGGTAACCGTGGATTCGGTGAAGGCCGTTGCCGAGGTCTACTCCCCCTTGAGCGGGCAGGTGGAAGAGGTCAACGAATCGCTGAAGGATAACCCGGAAGCGATCAATCAGGAACCTTACGGCAAGGGATGGATGGTGAAGCTGAAGATGGCGAATCTCGAGGAACTCGGCACGCTTCTGAGCCTTGAGGCCTATGAAGCCTTTGTGGCTGAGGAAGAAGCGAAAGGATAAAGGATGCGTTACCTTCCCCATGCGGAAAGCGACCTGACCGAAATGCTCCGAACGGTGGGGGTAGATCGCCTGGAGGATTTAGCCGATGTCCTCCCTGAACATCTGCGGATGAAAAAGTCCCTGGACCTTCCTTTTCCTCTCTCCGAAATGGAGCTGGTTCAGAACCTCCGATCCCTAAGTGAGGCGGGGAGAGGGATCAAACCATGGATTTCCTTCCTGGGGGCCGGGTCTTATGATCATTTCATTCCCTCGGTCGTAGATCATGTCCTCAGGCGATCGGAGTTCTACACAGCCTACACCCCTTACCAGCCGGAGGTAAGTCAGGGAACCCTTCAGGCCATCTTCGAGTTTCAGACCCTCATCTGTCAACTGACCGGGATGGACCTGGCCAACGCTTCGGTATATGAAGGAGCTTCAGCGGTGGCCGAAGCTGTTCTGATGGCCCAGCGGCTCAAGGGCAGAAAAAAATGTCTCCTTTCCCGGACGGTTCATCCCGAGTACCGGGCGGTTACCCATACGTATACTCATCCTCTGGACCTGGAACTGATCACCATCCCCTATTCCCCCGAAGGGAGCCTGGACCTGGATGCTTTGGAGAAGGCGCTGGACAAAGAGGTCAGTTCGGTGGTCATACAACAGCCCAATTTTTTCGGCTGCCTGGAAGACGTGGGGAGAATCGCTCAAATGACTCACGCTCACGATGCCCTGTTGGTCGTGGCCGTGGCCGAGCCCTTATCCCTGGCGCTCCTCCAACCTCCGGGCTTTCTGGGGGCGGATATTGTTGTGGGGGAAGGACAGAGCTTCGGAAACCCGGTTAGCTTTGGCGGCCCGTATGTGGGATTCTTCGCCAGCAAAGAAAATTTCCTTCGGTCCATACCGGGAAGGCTGGTGGGTGAGACCGTGGACCTGGAGGGCCGCCGCGGCTTCATCCTTGCCGTAGCCACCCGCGAGCAACACATCCGCAGAGAGAAAGCCACCTCCAATATTTGCACCAACCAGGCCTTGTGTGCTCTGGCCGTCCTCGTTTACCTGACCCTCATGGGGAAGGAAGGCCTGAGAGAATTGGCCGAGACCAACTTGAGCAAATGCGAATATGCGAAGAAGAAACTGGCCGGAAGCAACCCTCTGCGTTTTCCCGCCCCCACTTTCAACGAGTTCGTCCTCACGTTGAAAGGAGATTCCGAGCCCGCTCTTCAGACCCTGTTCCAGCAAGGAATCATCGGCGGGCTTCCCCTGAAAAGGTTCTATCCGGAATTGAAAAATGAGCTTTTAATCTGCATTACCGAAAAGCATTCCCGGGAAGAAATCGATCGCCTGGCCCAGATCCTGGGCGGCGCGGTGGGGGATTAGAAATTATTGCCACAGAGGGCACAGAGACCACAGAGTGAAGAATAAAACGATGGGAAGGGTTAATGCTAAATAGGAGAAGATTTTATTGCCTTTATTTTAATATTTGAGAATGTTCTCTGTGCTCTCTGTGATCTCTGTGGCTAAATGGGAGAAAAAAATGAAAGATAAATGGCTGGGAGCCAGCGGTTTGGTTCTCAATGAGCCCTTGATCTTCGAAAAAGGGGCCAAGGGGAGAAAGGGCTATTCCCTGCCCAGGCTGGACGTGGAAAGAGTGAACCCCGAAAAAATTTGGCCGAAGAAATTCCTCCGCCAGGGTCTGGAGGGATTCCCGGAAATGAGCGAGCTGGATGTGGTCCGTCACTTTACCCGTCTCTCCCAGTGGAATTACGGGGTCGATTCCGGTTTTTATCCCCTCGGCTCTTGCACCATGAAATATAATCCTAAGGTCAATGAGGAGATGGCCCGCTTGCCCGGTTTTGCCGGTGCTCACCCCTACCAGCCGGAAGAGATCTCCCAGGGAGCCCTGCAGTTGATGTATGAACTGGAGAGGTTTCTTGGCGAGGTGAGCGGTATGGACCGGGTGACCCTCCAGCCTTCAGCCGGGGCTCATGGGGAGCTCACCGGAATGCTCATGATCCGGGCTTACCTGAAGGACCGGGGAAACCCGCGGAAAAAAGTCCTGGTGCCGGATACGGCTCACGGGACCAACCCGGCCAGTTCCAGCCTTTGCGGGTATCAGGTCGTCCAGGTAAAATCTGATGAACGGGGCAGATTGTCTCCTCAATCCGTCGAAGAAAAAATGGACGAGGAAGTGGCTGCCATCATGGTTACCAACCCCAACACCCTCGGCCTCTTCGAAGACCACATCTGCCAGATAGCGGATATCGTTCATCGGAACGGTGGGCTGGTCTACTGCGACGGGGCCAACCTCAATGCGCTTTTGGGATTGGCCCGGGTGGGCAACATGGGGGTGGATGTCCTCCACTTTAACCTGCATAAGACCTTTTCTACGCCGCACGGGGGTGGCGGTCCCGGGGCAGGTCCGGTAGGAGTGAAGGCGCATCTCGCCGACTATCTTCCCATTCCCACTTTAACCAAGGACGGGGAGCGTTTCCGCTTCGAATATGACCGTCCCAAATCCATCGGCAAGGTTCGATCTTTCTACGGGAACTTTGGGATCCTGGTTCGGGCGTATGCCTACATTCTTTCCATGGGGCCTGAGGGGTTGAAAAAGGCCAGCCTCATGGCAGTGCTCAACGCCAATTATATCCGGGCCCGGCTGAAGTCTTACTATAACCTCCCCTATGACTTTCCCTGCATGCACGAATGCGTTTTCAATGACCGTCTTCAAAGTAAATACGGCGTTACCGCCCTGGACATCGCCAAGCGGCTCATGGACTATGGCTTCCATCCCCCTACGATCTATTTCCCCCTAGTCGTCCACGGTGCCTTGATGATCGAGCCCACGGAGAGCGAAGCCAAAGAGACCCTCGATCAGTTCATTGAATCGATGGTCCATATCGCCGGAGAAGTCGAATCCAACCCGGAATTGGCCCGGAGCGCCCCCCACCGAACCAAGGTTTCCCGGCTGGATGAAGTCCTGGCCAACCGGAAACCGAAGCTGAGATGGAAACCAGAATAGAAAAGCAATGTCCAATGCCAAAGTTCAAAATCGAAACAAAATAGACAGGAAGGTCAAATTTTACATCTTAAATTTCGTAACAGTTTAGGCTTTTGAAAATCCTTAAAATCCCCCTTCGTCCCCCTTTTCCAAAGGGGGAAAAACAGAAGTCTTTCATCGAACCTAAAAGAAAAGCTCTTCTCCCTTTGAAAAAGGGAGGAGGGGAGGGATTTCCGGGAAAACCTTTTTCAAAACGCTAAATTCATACTAATTTTCAAAACTCAAATTCTTAGCTTTACCTTTTATGGGGAATTTGGATATTGATTGGATTTGGTATTACGGCCTTTGGATTTTGACACTTAACCCTTGCTCTTCTCATTCATTTGAACTTTGAGCTTTGTCATTTGACATTTCATAAAGGAGGAATAGGTGAGCACGAAAGAAGAACTGAAAAAGAGGGTAATAGAGGCTATCGAGAAGCGCTCCCGGGATATCACCGAGATCGGGGAGGCCATCCTGCGAACTCCCGAGTTGGGTTTTAAAGAAGTAAAAACTGCCGCCCTGGTGGAAGAAAAATTTCGGTCTATGGGCCTCTCTTATAAAAAGGGATTGGCTTTGACCGGCGTCGTTGCCCGGGTTCCGGGCAAATCCAGGAAGTTGCATGTGGCCCTCATGGGAGAACTGGACTGCATCCTGGTTCCCTCCAACCCCCACGCCGACCCGCTAACCGGGGCCGCCCATGCCTGCGGTCACAACGCTTCCATTGCCGGGATGATCGGAGCAGGAATGGGGCTCCTCGATTCGGGCGTGATGAAGGAACTCGACGGCGACGTATCTCTCATGGCGGTTCCAGCCGAAGAGCTGGTCGAGCTTGAGTTCCGCAACCGCCTGCGAAAGGAAGGTAAGCTGGTTTTCCTGGCCGGAAAGCAAGAATTCATCCGCCTGGGGGTCATGGACGGGGTGGACATGGTCCTTATGTTCCACCAAAGAGAGTCGGACCCGGTGAAAAAAATTGCGATCCGCACAACCTTCAACGGGGTACTGGCCAAGTTCATACTCTACAAGGGGAAAGAGTCCCATGCGGGGGGCGCTCCTCACCTGGGAATCAACGCGCTAAATGCCGCCATGATGGGATTGATGGGAATTCACGCTCAGCGGGAAACTTTCCGGGACGAAGACTGCATCCGGGTCCATCCCATCATCACCAAGGGAGGGGACCTCGTTAATGTGGTCCCGGCCGATGTGCGCATCGAAACCTTCGTCCGGGGAAAAACGGTAGAAGCCATCCACGACGCCCACATCAAAGTCAATCGGGCTCTGAGAGCCGGAGCCATGGCCATCGGTGCCGAGGTTGAGATCAACAATCTCCCCGGCTATCTGCCGAGTTTATTCGATGAAAGCCTCGAACAGCTCTTCGCCGAAAATATGAAAGCTCTCCTGGGTCCCGATTGTATCGGTGAGGCAGGCCACCAGACGGGCTCTTCGGACATAGGTGATATTTCCCATTTGATGCCCGCCCTCCACGCCTTTGTCCAGGCTGGAAATGCAAGGGTTCATACAGAGAAGTTCGAGATCTGCGATCCTCGCCTGGCTTATATAGAATCGGCCAAAGGACTGGCGATGACGGCGATAGATCTCCTATGGGACGGAGCCAGGAAAGGATTGAGTATCAAGGCCGGCTACAAGCCGAAGTACAACAAAGAGCAGTACCTAAAACTCTGGGAGAACCTCTGCCAAGAAGCCTGATCCAGGATCATCACTGTGGCTTTTCAATTTTGGGTGGAGGGGCCAAGCATGGAGGCTAGGTTGGAAATTGGGTATGTCTAATCAACGAAGACTTCTTCCTGAAGTCCTGTTTTTGCATATTTACTCGTCTATGCAA
>Ga0187854_10001817_pt1 | contig 19598 bp, 17 predicted proteins | sample June2016WEW_6_15_FD_132445 | JGI IMG/M metagenome (GOLD analysis project Ga0187854, IMG submission 132445) | Peatland microbial communities from SPRUCE experiment site at the Marcell Experimental Forest, Minnesota, USA - June2016WEW_6_150 | ecosystem: Environmental > Terrestrial > Soil >...
GCGGGCCAGCGCAGCCGCGTCGCCAGCGGGAACGCTCCACCCGGTTTCGCCCTCGACGATCGTCTCCCGCAGACCCCCCACCGCGGTCGCGACCACGGGCACCTCGCACGCGAGCGCCTCGAGCGGGGAAAACCCCAGCCCCTCGTCGCGACTCGCCTGCACGCACAGATCCGACGCCTGATAGGACAACGGCAGCTCCCGTTCCGGATGCACTGCGTCGGTCGCGAGGACCGCGTCCGCGAGTCCGTGCGCGGCGGCGAGCGCCTGCAGGGCGCGGTGGCCGCCGCTGCGGTGCAGCAGCCGCACGTCGCGCCCCTCCTGGCGCAGCAGCGCCAGCGCATCGAGCAGCGTGTCGGTGTCCTTCTCGGGGCTCACGCGGCTGCTGAAGAAGATCAGGGAGCCGCCCGCGCCGATGCCCAGGCGGCGACGCAGCTCCTCCTTCGGCGCTGCTGCCGGCCTGAACACGTCCATGTCGACCCCGTAGACCGGCACCACGTGGACCGGCCGCCGACCCCCGTGCGAGCGCACGACGCCGGCCAGATACTCGCTCACCACCACATAGCGCCCGCCCACGCGGGCGTTGAGCCGGGCGAGCCCGGTCAGCGTGCGCAGCTCCCAGGCCCGGAAGGGCTTGCCCGGCTCGGCGTGCGCCCGGCGGCAGCGGTAGTAGCTCTCGACCGGACTGCACACCAGCATCGTCACCGGCGTGCGCGTCAGGCGGCCCGCGAGGTTCGCGGCGAGCGCCGCGGGCCCGTACCCCTGCACGAGCACCTGGTCGAATCGCATGCGGCCGAAGCAGAGCGTGCTGAACACGCCGGCGGCGAAGCGGGACCGGGACGCGGAGCCGACGGTAAGGCGCACCGGGCGCGTCGGCTCCCGGCTGATTTCCACTCCGCCCCGGATCCGGCGGGCGACGACGGTCAGATCGCAGCGCTCCGCGAGCCCCTCGACCATGCGCACGTCCGTGCCGCTCTCCACGACGAAGCACAGCCTCACGCGCGCGTCCGTTCGATGGCGCGGACCAGGGCGCGGGCCGCGGCCTCCCAGGTGAAGCCTCGGACGCGCGCCACGGCGGCGGCGCTCAGACGCCCCGCCAGCGCCGGGTCGCCGAGGAGCCGGATCAGCTTCGCGGCGCCGTCGGCCGCGTCCATCGGCCGGAACAGCAACGCCTCGCTCCCGTCGGCGGCGCTGTCCGGAATGCCGCCGACGGCCGCGGCCACGACGGGAAGGCCGGCGCCCATCGCCTCGAGCACGGTGAGCGGGCTGCCCTCGGAGAGCGACGGCACGATCAGCGCGTCGTGCTCCGCGAAGAGCCGGCGCATTTCCGCGCCGTCCCGGACGACCGGAATGCACACGAGATCGGCCCGATCCTCCGGGGCGAACTCCGACGCCACCGCCGCCCCCGCGTCGTGGACGCCGACCAGGGTGAGCGACGCGTCGGGCAGCGCGCAGCGCACCGCGCGCCACAGCGGCGGGAGGAGTCTGCGCCCCTTCACGTCCAGCCAGCCGCCGACGAACAGGACGCGGCGGCCGGACGGCGGCTCGCGGCCGCCACCCGCCTCGCCGGCCGCGAGGCCGTTCGTGAGCCGGGTGATGCGCGCCGGCGCGACCCGAAGCGCCTCGGCGATGTAGCGCTCATCCTCACTGGAGAGGCACACCACGCGGTCGGCGAGCCGGATCGCGGCGCGCGACTGCGGCAGGCGCAGCAGGCGGGTGCTGATCGCCGTCCACGGTCGTCGCGCGGCGAGGCCGCGCCGCTCAGCCGCCCGCATCACTTCGTGAACCTTGGCTTCCACGTTGTGACACATCGCGACCAGCGGCGGCAGCGCGGGCCGGACGCGCCGCGCCAGGCCGTACCAGAGACCCGCCGGCTCGTGCAGCACCACCGCGTCGAACTCCCCGCGCCGGCGGACCAGCCGCAGCGCGACCGCGGGCGGATACGTGAGGAACGCAAAGCGGCCCGTTCGACCGACGGCGGGAAAGTCTTCCGCGAACCAGATCGTGGTGTCGTGCCCCATGGCACGCAGCGCGGCGGCGATCCGGTGCTGCCACCTTCCCATTCCGGTGTCGGGATCGTCGGCGACGAACGAGGCCAGCACGATGCGCATGGCGGTTCAGCCGGCTCCGTGGGGCGCCGCGTACGCCTCGAGGCAGCGGTCCACGACCCGCATCCAGTCGAAGCGCTCGACGGCGCGCCGGCGCGCCGCCTCGCCCATCCGTGCCGCGTCCGCCGGATGCGCGGCCAGCCAGGCGATCCTGGCGCCAAGCGCCTCCGCGTCGCCGGGCGGAACGAGGAACCCCGTGACACCGTCCTCGACGACCTCGGGGATGCTCGCCACCGTGGTGCCGAGGACCGGCGTCCCGCACGCCATCGCCTCCAGAAGGGTCTGGCCGAGCAGTTCCGGCGCCCGTGTCTCCTGCCCGTACATCGAGCGGTAGACGCTCGGCAGGGCGACGCACAGCGCCGAGCGATACACCTCCACCAGCTCCTCGTCGTCGCAGGCCCCGCGGAATCGCACCGGCTTGCCCGCCGCCAGGCGGCCCAGATCGGCCCGATAGCGCGCGTCGGGTGCCGGGCCCACGACGTCGGCGGCGACGCCCGGCGGCAGGGCCCGTACGAGCACGTCCACGCCCTTATGGGGCAGAAGGCGCCCGACGAAGGCGACGGCGCGGGAGCGCGCCGCGGCAGGGTCGGGAGAGAACTTCTCCAGGTCCACGCCGCCCAGGATCACGCGGGCCCACGGCTTGCCCTCGTGGCCGGCGAGGCGCCGGCTGTACTCGCTGATGTGCAGGTGGCCTGCGTACCAGCGGTCAGTGGAGACGTAGCCGGAGACGTCCCAGCCGCCGCCGCCGAGATTGCTCACGAAGACGCGGCGGCCGGTGCACCGGCCGAACAGCGCCGCGGCCGAGCTGGCCACAATGTGCTGCTGGTGGCAGTGAACGACGTCGGCGCGCCGCAGCTCGCCGAACAGGGAGAGCGTGAAGGGATTGGCGCGCTGCCCGCGGACGTAGCGCGCCGGGCCGAGCACGCGCACGCGGAGGGGGCCGTCCGTCTCCTCCCGGGCGGCGTCGCCGAAAGCGAGCAGGGTGGTCGGAACGCGGGAAGCCATGTAGCGGGCCAGCTCGAACGCGTAGCGCTCAGCGCCGCCGATCACGCCGGCCGCGCGGTCGAACAGCGCCGGCACGACGTGCGTGACGCGCGGCTCCGCGTGACGGTCAGCCATTGCCGGACGCCACGGTGCGGAGGAGTCGTGCCACCTGCTCGGCGTGGCGGTCCGCCGAGAAGCGGCTCTCCGCCCGGCGCCGGGCGGCCTCCCTGAGCGGCGCGAGATCCGCGCCGGCGGCCCGGATCATCGCGCCGGCCAGCGCGGCGGGGTCGTTCGGCGGCACCAGCCAGCCCGACCGTCCCGCCTCCACGATCTCCAGGGGGCCACCCGCCTGCGCCGCGAGCACCGGTATCCCGCACGCGAGCGCCTCGAGCACGACGCGGCCGAACGGCTCGGGCCTGGTGGAGTAGTGCACCACCAGATCGAACTCGGGGTAGAGCCGCCACGGATCGGGCTGGAACTTGAGAAAGTGGATCCGGTCGTTGAGCGGGCGCGGCGCGGCGACGCCGCCCTGGGAGGCGCGCGACACGCGGCGCACCAGCTGCTCCGCGTAGCCCCGCTCGGCCGCCGTGTCGTAGATCGCCCCGCCCACGATGACGAGGTGGACGTCGGGGAGCTGGGATGCGGCGCGCTCGAACGCCTCGACCACGAGAAGCTGGCCTTTCCACTTCGCGAACACCGCCGGCATCCCGATGAGCCTGGCGGCGCGCGGCACGGCGAGCGCGTCGTGAACCCAGAAGGTGCGCTCGGCGGGGCGGAACAACTCGAGGTCCACGCCGTTCAGCACCACCGTGGGCGTCAGGAGGCGCGGCACGCGCCAGGCGTGGGCGACGGCCTCGGAGACCGCGATGGTGCGGTGGGGCAGCGCGGCCGCGAGCAGCGGCCAGATCGGGCCGGTTCGCTCCGGCGGAAACTCGTGCAGGTGCCAGATGCGGCGATACCCCGGAATGCCGGCGCACGCGAGGTGGGCCTTGAAGCCGTTGGAGTAGAGCACGCGGGTGCCGGCGGGAAGCTGCGCGCGGATGGCGCGCGCCCAGTCCCGCAGTCCGCGGACCAGCTCCCAGACGTCGGGCACGCCGCGCGTGCGCTGCGACAGCGCGAGGAACCCCTCCGATGCGGGTGCGACGGCGACCGCGACGCCCGCCGTCCCCAGCGCCTCGGCGAGCGGGCCGTCCTTGGGCAGCACGACCGTCGGCTCGATGCCGTAGCGCGCGGCCCGCGCGGCGAACTCGAGCAGCACCCGCTCCGATCCGCCCAGAGCGGCGCTCACCGAGACGCACGCGACCCGCACGGGTGCCGCGACCTCGCTCACTTCTCCGCCTCCAGCTCGGCATAGAGGAACCACGCCGGGAAGATCCAGGCGAGACGCTCTTCGTACCACGCCGGCCACCGGCGCGCCAGGTGGAACAGGAGCCGGCCGAGGAGCGCGCCCTTGAAGTGGAGCGTGACCGCGACCTTCCGGAACCGCGCGCGGGAATAGAACGCGAGCGGGTGGCCGACGGTGAAGTAGTCGAACGACCGCAGGCCGAGCGACCGGCGGTGCGTGGGGTCGGCGTGCGCGTTGGCACTCGAGTAGTGGGGCGTGGTGAGGACGAACCGGCCGCCGGGCCGCAGCACGCGGTGCACCTCCTCGAACAAGGCCACGAGGTCAGCCACGTGCTCCACGACGTCGAAGGCCCCGACCGTCGCGAAGCTGGCGTCCCGGAAGGGCAGTGGGTGGTCGAGATCGGCGACCACGTGAGGACGGGTCCCGCGGGCGCGATCGAGCCGCACCGCCCCCGGCAGGTGCCCGGCGGCGCCGGCCCCCAGGTTGAGGGAGGTCGGGTCCGTGAGCGGGGCCGTCACGCGGCCGCTCCAAGGGCCGCGTAGACCTCGCGCACCGCAGCGGCCGTGCGGTCCCACGTGCGCAGCTTCGCCCGTGCGCGGCCTGCGGCGACGAGCCCATCACGGAGTGCGGCATCGGTCAGGAGGCGCGCCAGCGCGTCCGCCAGAGCGCGCGGCGTGCAGGGCTCGACCAGCAGACCGGCCTCGCCGACGGCCTCCGCGAGCCCACCGGCTCCGCTGGTGGCCACCGGCAGGCCGGCCGCCTGCGCCTCGAGCGCGGGGAAACCGAATCCTTCGTAGCTGGACGGGAGGGCGAGCGCGTCGGCGGCGTGGTAGGCGAGTCGCAGCGTCGCCTCGTCCACGGCGCCGCACTCCAGCACGCGGTCCCCGACGCCGGCGGCGGCGGCCGCGCGGCGGTGCTCCGCGCCGAACCGCCCGCCGATCTGGACCAGTGCGGCGTCCACCCCGGCGCGGCACAGCTCGCCCACGGCGCCGATCGCCACTTCCACCCGCTTGCGCGGCACGCAGGAGCCGACGTGCAGGACCACCCGAGTGCCCCCCTCGACGACGCCGCGCATCCGGCCCAGCCACGCGCGCCTCAGCGCCGCCACCGCGGCGCTCTCCGGAACGGCGGCAAACGCGGCGTCCACTCCCGAGTGGATGACGGTCACGCGCTCCGCCGGGAGCGCCAGCAGCCGCACGGCCTCGCCCGCGGTGAAGTCGCTGACGGCGATCCAGCGCGATGCCTGCCGCAGCCAGCGGAGCGTATGCGCGAGCAGCGCGTTGCGCAGGCCGGCGCGCGGCGACCGCCCGCGCGCCGCGAGCGCATGGACCGGGTAGAGGTCGTGGATGGTCACGACGGACGGGATGCCCGGGAAGCCGCGAAGGCAGTGGGCGTACGCGTGATCCGCGACGTGGACCGCCCGGGGATGGTAGCGCGCGAGGCGGCGGGGGTAGAGGAGGTAGCGCGCCACATAGCGGGGCCCCCTCATGGTGGCCGCCTCGCTCGGGACCACGACGCTCAGGCGGCGAGCGATCTCCTCGGCATACCGCTCCATGCTGGCCCACCGCTCCAGCGCGAGGTCGGGAACGAACAGGACGCCGTTCGTCACCATGCTGCCACGTCCGCCGCCACGCGCGCGGCGAGCACGTCCACCGACGCGTGGTCTCGATAGAACGCCAGCGCCGCCGCCCCCAGTGCACGCCGACGGTCCGGATCCGTGACCAGCGCCCGGACGGTGGCGCCGAACTCCTCGGGGGTGCGCTCGCACGCGGCCGCGCCGGCGAGGGCCGGATCGAAGAGATGTCCGCGCGAGGAGACCAGCGGGATTCCGTGGGCGAGCGCCGTCATGGCGCTGGTGCGCCGCAGCGTCAGCCCGTCCACGAACGGCGCGAGCGATACGTCGAGCGCCTGGAAGACGTGGCTGATCCGCTCCGGGGAGAGCCATCCCAGCCGCAGGACGCGCGCGCCGCCGACGGGCGAGTCCACGGCGCGCTCGCTCCCTTTGCCGAACGCCACCCATACGACCTGGGGCAGGTCCCGCACGGCGGCCGCGGCCGCGGCAATCCAGCCGGGCAACGCGCCGGACGCATCGGGGCTGAACAGTCCGAGGGCGACGTCGGCCGGGCCGAGGGCGAGGGCGTCGCGCGCCTGCGCCCGGGCGACGGGGGCCACGGCGACGGTGGAGCCCACCGGCGTCACGGCCAGGCGCGTCCCCGGGCGCGCCGCCGCGCGCGCCAGCTCCAGGAAGGCGGGGACCGGCGACCAGATGACGTCGGCGCGGCGCATGATCGCGCGGAACTGCCACCGCATCGGCCACCCGGTCACCAGCCAGGGCAGCCGTGTGAATGGGACGAACGGCTCGTGCAGCAGCACGCCGACCGCCAGCCGCGCGCGCCGGAGCGCCGCGACGGCGCGCACCAGCGACGGGGCGACGCCGAGCCGCGCGTACAGGAACGGCACGTACTGGACGATCACGCCGCTCGCGCCGGACGCTGCGGAGGCGACGGCGTGCGGGGTGATTCCAGTCCGGCAGGCGATGGGGGCGAGCAGGGCGGGGTCGCCGCGCCGGCCGAGTACCTCGAGGTCCACGCCGCGCGCCGCGAGCGCACGCGCCAGGGCGCCCGTGTGGTCGGATACGCCGCCGGCGATCGGAGGCAGGTCCGGGCAATAAAGAACGACGCGCTTCGTCACTCGGGCGCTCCGGTCCGGGCGCCGCCGGCGAACGCGGCGTAGGTCACGCCGCAATATGGGGTTGCAGAGGTCGCCGCGCCACGTTATTCAAAGGCATGCGCTCATACCTCTCCGTGTTCGTCCTTGCGTTGCTGCTGGGGCTCGTCCTGGTCCCGGCGGCCGGACGTCTGGGCCGCCGCATCGGCGCGGTGGACCTCACGAGGGACCCGCCGATCCCTCGCTCGGGCGGCCTGGGCATCGCGGCGGCCTGGGTGCTCGCGCTGGCGCTGCTGGCGGCGGTCTTCGCGCCGGTCCGCGCGCTCCTCGCCTATTCGCGTCTGGAGTTGCAGGCCGTGTACGTCGGGGCGCTCGTGATTCTGGCGCTCGGCGTCGCGGACGACATCTGGCGCCTCAAGGCCACCCCCAAGTTTCTGATCGAGATCGCCGTCGCCGTCGCCCTGTACGTGGCCGGCGTCCGGGCGGCCACGATGTGGCTCCCGTTCGGCATCGTGGAGCTGGGAAACGTCTGGGGCCTGGCGTTCACGGTGCTCTGGATCGTCGGGATAACGAACGCGTTCAACCTGCTGGACGGGATCGACGGAGCTGCGGCCGGCGCGGCGGTCTTCGCCCTGCTCGCCGTGTTCGTCACGTCCGTGGCGCTGGGCCAGCCCCTCGTGGCCCTGCTCACCGTCGCGCTCGCCGGCGCCACGCTGGGCTTCCTGCGCTACAACTTCGCCCCGGCGCGCATCTACCTCGGCGACGCCGGGAGCCTGACCCTTGGCTTCCTCCTCGCCACGCTCTCGATCCGCGGCGCGACCAAGTCACCGACCCTGGTGGCGATCGCGATCCCGATCGTGGCCTTCGGACTGCCGGTGATGGACACGCTGATCGCGATGGCGCGCCGCGCGGCCCGAGGGGCACCGATCTTCCGGGGCGACCGCGAGCACCTGCACCACCGGCTGCTGGACGTCGGGCTCACGCCGCGACAGGCCGTCGCGGTGCTCTATGCGGTGTCGGCGGCGTTCGCCCTGGCGAGCATGCTGTTCCTGAACCCCAACGTCCGCGGCCTGGCCGTGCTGCTCACGATGGTGGGCATCCTGGTCTGGCTGTCGGTCCGCCACCTGCGCCTGTTCGAGTTCACGGAGCTGGCGCGCATGGCCCAGCGCGGGCTGCTCCACCGGCGGGTCATCGCGTTCAACGTCGAGGTGCGCAAGGCGGCCCGGGCGCTGGAGCTGGCATCCTCGTGGGAGGACGTCGTGTCGGCGCTGGCGAAGCTGTTCACCGCCAGCGAGTTCGACGCCGTGCGTCTCTCGCTCTACGAGGGCGGGCCCGGCACGAAGCGGCGCGAGTTCCTGCTGGAGGGGGGCGTCGTCATCGAGCAGCCGGTCCCGGTGAAGGCGGACGAGTGGGGCGTGCACATGCCATTCCAGCTCGGGCCCGGCGGCGTGGTGTACGGCGAGCTGGCGATGTTCCGGCGTTACGGCCGCGGCGATCTCCTCACGGACGTGAACCTGCTCGTGGACGTGCTCCGGCCCTCGCTGGCGGCGGCCGCCACCCGCGTCGCGGCGCCGGCGCGCGCGTAGCCCAGGACGCTTGCGCGTTCTCGGCGTCGGGAAGTTCTATCCGCCCGAATACTACGGCGGCCTGGAGTCGGCTGTGGTCGCGCTCCACGCCGAGCTGGTGCGGCGCGGCGTCGCGGTCACCTGCGTCGTGTCGGCCGTGCGCGGCGCGGGCGGCGTATCCGAGGTTGACGGGGTGCGCGTGGTGCGCGCGCGCACGCTCGGGACCTTCCTGTCGCAGCCGATCGCACCGGGTCTGCCCGGCCTGGTGCGCCGGGAAGCGGGCGACGTCGTCCACCTCCATCATCCCAACCCGCTGGGCGACCTGGCGGTTCTGAGCGATCGCGTCCGGCCGCTGGTCGTCACGCAGCACAGCGACGTGGTGCGGCAGCGGGCCTTCTGGCCGCTGTATGGACCGCTGGTGCGGCGGGCGTTCGCGCGGGCGCAGCGCATCGTCGTCGCCTCCGAGCAGTACGTCACGGCGTCGCGCGAGCTGGCGGGGTTCGAGCAGAAGGTGCGTGTCATCCCATACGGGATTGACGGCTCGCGCTTCGGGGCGCGGCCGGAGACGGCGGCGCGCGCGCGCGAGCTGCGCGAGGCCTGGGGCGCCGGCGACCGGCCGGTCGTGCTCGCCGTGGGCCGGCTGGTCGGCTACAAGGGCCTCGACGTGCTGCTCGAGGCGGTCCGGGGGCTCGACGCCGTGGCCGTCCTGGTGGGGTCCGGGCCACTCGAGCGCGCGTTGCGGAGCCTCGCCGCGCAGAACGTCGTGTTCGCCGGGCGAGTGGACGACGCGCTCCTGCCCGCCTTCTACCACGCGTGCGACGTCTTCTGCCTCCCGTCGGTGACGATCGCGGAGGCCTTCGGCGTGGTGCTGCTCGAGGCGATGGCGAGCGGAAAGCCGTTGGTCACCACCGCGCTGCCCACCGGCGTCTCGGCGGTGAACCGCCAAGGCCTGACGGGACTGGTCGTGCCGCCGGGCGACGCGGCCGCGTTGCGGGAGGCCCTGCGCTCCCTGCTGGGGGACGCGCCGCAGCGCTCCGCCATGGGCCGCCGCGCACGGGAGATCTTCGAGCGCGAGTACTCCAGCGCCCTGATGGGGGAGCGCTATCTCACCGTGTACCGGGAGGCGCTGGGCTAGGGAGCGCGCGCCGGCCCGTGACACCGCCACTCACCGAGATCAGGTGCGAGGCCGCGAGCGCGCCGACGAACGCGACGTGACGGAGCGTGAGGAACCAGCGGCGGAGGAGCGCACCGGGCGAGCGGCGCGGCGTTGGTTCGGGGACGGCGCGCAGCGCGTGATCGGCCACCGTGCCCCAGCCGCCGAACCGCCGGGCGCGATCCAGCGTCACCCCCCACGCGATGGCCTCGGACCGCCGCTGGAGCTTCCAGGACCGCCGGCCGATGCCGTCGCGCCACCGCGCCAGCCTGAGATACCGCGGGTCCCGAGACGGCTCGATCTCCGCCGCGAGGATCGGCGAGAGCGTCGCGGCGTCGGCGATCGCCTCCAGGAGCGGCCCCGGCCGCGGGTCCTCGTCCAGTCGCCGCATCACGTCCACGAGCGCGAAGCCCGGCGCCCGCGCTACGAGCGCCAGGTCGAGAGCAGCCCGCAGGGAGCCGCTGCTCCAGGCGTGATTGCGCGCGTCGTGCACCAGGAAATGCCAGAACAGGTCGAGCGCCGAGGGCAGGAGGATGCCGTCGGCGGACGACGGCGTGGCGCGCTCGAACCACCGGTCGGCCGCGGCGGTCCTTCCCCAGCGGGCGGGGCCGACGCGCCAGTGCAGCTCGATCGAGCGGCCGTCGACGCTGGTGAAGGTGTCGTGATACGGACGGGAGAATTCGGGCACCGAGAGGTCGCGCGTCGAACCGCGCGCGAAACCGAGCGACTCGAGCACCCAGGCCGCGTCTTCGACCTGCTGCTCGCGCACCAGAACGTCGACGTCGGCCATCCACCGGATGCCGAGGGCGGGGCAGAGATTCCCGACCAGGAGCGCGGAGCCCTTGAGCGCGATGCACGGAATCTGGACGGAGGCGAGCTCGACGCCGAGGCGCGTGAGGTCGGCGACCTGCACCAGGCTGATCTGGCGGGCCTCTTCGTACGCCTCGGACGCGGCGGCGTCCACCTCGGGCGGGGCGACCCCCCCGAGATCCAGCGCCCGCAGTGCCCACCCGGTGGCGGCGCCGACACCGTCCCACGTGAGGGCCGCGAGCCACGACGCCTCAGCCGCCTGGGCCTGCGCCCACCGCTGGATGAGCTGCGCGTGGGCGGGGCCACCGTCGAGCGCGACGCGGAGGGTGCGCGCCAGAAGGCGGCGGATCTGCATGGGGTTCAGCACGAGCGGGGGACGCGTGGCGTCAGTGGGCGGTGGGGGACTCGAACCCTCGACCTCCGGTATGTGAGACCGGCGCTCTAACCAGCTGAGCTAACCACCCGGGCCTGCGGACCGCGAACAAGATAGACGGGGCCGGCGCATCGTGCCACGGCGGCGGGCATTCGGGAATGGGCCCGGCCGGGCCGCCCGGCGGCGGGCCGTTCAGGAAGGGCCCCGCGCCAGCGGCCGGCACAGGAACCATGCTTGGCTGCTCACGACGCCGCCGAGCAGCCCGAGCGGGGAGAACACCGTCCGCTCGATCCTGAGGTGGGTGGCCACACGCTCCCGCGTCGCTCGCCAGTTGAAGCCGTAGTGCGAGTGATACGGGGAGTCCGGCTCGCCGTAGACGGGCCGGTCGAGAGCGGTGCTGCGGGTCGCCAGCAGCATGCGGAACGCGTCGCGCAGCGTGTACGACTCGTAAAAACGATAGTCGCTCAGGCCGCGCCACGCGGCGAGCTTTCGGATCACCGTCTTCAGCAGGAACGTCGGCCCGGTTTCGATCGGGACGCTGATGATCACCCGGCCGCCCGGCGACACCAGGCGGGCGAGGTCCCGGAGAACGGCCTCGGCCGCCGCATCCGTGCAGTGCTCCAGCGTCTCCATGCACATCACGACGTCGTATGCCCCGTCCCGGGACGTGTCGGCCAGCTCGGCGACAGTGCAAAAGCGGAGGTTCGTGAAGGCGGCGAGGCGCTCCCGGCAATCCGCGATCTGGTCCGGGGCGATGTCGGCGCCGCAACCCTCGCGGATGCGGTCCGCGACCATGGCCAGGAACGTCCCGTCGCCGCAGCCGTAGTCCAGCATCCGTCCGGGCGCGCGCCCCGCGAGCCGCAAGGCGAGCCGGAAACGCGAGCGGTGGCTCCACGCGATGATGCCGCTCGCGCAGCCGAGCTGCTTGCGGTAGTAGTGCCCCTGGGTGACGCCGTTCAGATCGTCCATGCGAAGCCGCGCCCCGCTAGAACGTGAGAATCATCCTGGCAATTTAGTCGGGGCGCCTCTAACTTGGTGCCTCGCTGAAGTTCCCCAACAGAGTGGGTGACTGTGGTGCTGGCGATGCGCTGGAGAGCGGCTTTCCCCAGGGGCGTGGTTGGTGTGTCCGCCGCCCTGGCCCTCGCGTCCTGTCGCGACGCTACGGCTCCGGCGTCGCAGGTCGGCGCCCTCGCCGTCACCCCGTCCCTCGACAGGTCGCCGTCATCCTGGACGGCCATGGCGCCCCTCGCCACGCCGCGCTACGCGTTCGGCGCCGCGACCGCCGCCGGGAAGATCTACGTCATCGGCGGGATCGGGATCGGCGCCTCCACGCTCGCAAGCACAGAGATCTATAACCCGCTCAGCCACCGCTGGACCGCGGGCCACCCACTGCCCGAGCCGCGCGCTGGCCTGGCAGCCGTGACGGGCGCCGACGGCATGGTGTACGTCATCGGCGGCCGAAGCCCGCCATTCGGCAGCCCCAACCCGACGGTGCTCCGGCTCGATCCCGCCGCTGGCACCTGGACTCCTGTGGCTCCGTTACCCACGCCGCGCAGCTACCTGGCGGCGGCGCTGGGAGTGGACGGGACGATCTACGCGATCGGCGGTGACGCCGGCGGCTTGAGCCCTGCCGTCGAGGCTTACAGTCCCGCCACCAACACCTGGACTGCGGCCAGCGGCCTGAGCGCGGCGCGCTTCATGGCGGCGGCGGCCACGGCGGGCGACGGTCGAGTCTACCTGATCGGCGGCAACGACGGGTCCGGGCCACTGACGCAGGTCCTGGTGTACACGCCGGGTGGAGACGCCTGGAGTGTGTCCGCGCCCCTCGACGTCGGGCGTGACGCGTTGGGCGCGGCAGCTCTCGCGGGGCGCCTCTTCATAGCGGGCGGGGAGAACGCCGGCGTCACCAACGGCACGCTGGCCCAGCAATACAGCGCGGCGACCAACGCATGGACCGGCCTGCCGCTCCTGTCGGTTCCCCGGCGCCTCGGTGCCACCGTCGCCGGCCCGGACGGCACGCTGTACGCCATCGGGGGGCTCAGCTCAACGAACGTTCCGTTGGGCTCGGTCGAGGCATTCCGCCCCGCGCTTCCGATGCGCGCGCGGATCGACATCCAGCCCGGTGATTCGACGCACCACGTGGACCTGAGCGTGGACACCGGTTACGTGCGCGTCGGACTGCTGAGTGGTGGGGATGTGGACGTCCAGCACGCCGAGGGATGCGCCCTGCAGTTTGCGGGTGCGTCAGCGCTCCAGCTGCGTGGCGGCAGCAACGGCGGCGAGCGTGCCTGTGACGAGCACCTTCCGACCCGGCGTGATGGCGGCCGCGGGGGCGACCATAGGGGCGATCATGCGAGAGAACGGATCTTCCGCTTCCCGATCAACGCGCTGACCCTCACTCCCGGCGCGACCGGGGCGTGCCTGTCCGGCCCGGTGGATGAGGGCAGGGACCGGGGCGAGTTCGAGGGCTGCGGCGCCGTCATGACCGGCGGAACGCCGCGCGCCTGGTCGCCGATCGCGTCGATGCTGAGCCCGCACTTCCTGAACCCGCTGGTGGCCGACAACCAGGGACGGGCCTACGCGATCGGCGGGTGGGACGCCACGCAGAACCTCACCGCGGCCGTCGAGCGCTTCGATCCGGCGTCCGGCCAGTGGACGGCCGTCAGTCCGCTGCTCGCCCCGCGAACGGGCCTGTCCGCAGCGCTCGGGCCCGACGGCAGGATCTACGCCGCCAGCGGGTACGACAGCGATTCAGCGGTGGCCGACGCACAGGTCTACGACCCGTCCACCGACACGTGGACGGCGCTGCCGCCGATGGCGGTCCCGCACGCCGAGGCCGTCGGGGCGATCGCGAACGGGAAGTTCTACGTGTTCGGCGGGGTCAGCTGGGGCGACACCGTAACGATCGCCACGGTGGAGGCGTACGACCTCACCCTCCACACGTGGTCCGCCGGCGTGCCGCTGCCGGCGCCGCGGCAGGACGCAGCGGTGGTGCTCGCGCCGAGCGGAGAGATCTACGTCATGGGTGGCCTGGCCGCGCTGACCGACAGCGCGCCGCAGGCCACCGTCTGGGCGTTCAATGCTGCGAGCGGGACGTGGCACACGCTCGCCAATCTGCCGGCGCCGCGCTACAGCGCGTGCGGGGCGGTGGACGCTAAGGGCACCGTGTACCTCATCGGCGGCGACAACGGGTCGGCTACGGTGACGACGGTCTTCGCCTACAATGCGGCGTCCAACACGTGGAGCCAGGTGGCGAGTCTGGGGACGGCGCGCGAGGGCCAGGGCTGCGCCACCGTCGCCGACGGCCGGATCGTAGCGGCCGGGGGATTCGACGGGGCGTTGTTCACGCAGAGCGCCGAGGCCTACGCGAAGCCGTAATCAGTGGGCCTTGGAGGGTTCGAACCTCCGACCAACGGATGGTGGCGCTCGCGGTCCGAATCGGCGCCGACTATGTTCTTCGTTCAGTTGCGGGGCGGTGCGTTGCAGCCGCGAGTTCGAATCCCGCCTCATCCACAGGGCTCATGAGATGTGAGGGGGCAGATGCGTGCTTGGGCGCGGCGTAACGCTCTTGCCTGGTCCTACGCGCCGCTGCGGTTGGCCAGAGCATTCATGCGACCGCTCGGTTTGTCCTCCTCGCGTCGTCTGCGCGTGCTGTACTACCACGACGTGGCGCCGGAGGACCGGGAACGATTCGCGTCGCAGCTGCGTTGGCTGGGGCGCACCTGGAACTTCATCACCCCCGAGCGTTTCGCCGCGATGGTCTCGGGACAGGAGCCCATCCGCGGGTCTCATCTTCTGCTGACGTTCGACGACGGCTTCGCTTCTCACCGCGCGGTGGCGGAGCAGGTGCTGAACCCGATGCGCATTCGAGCCCTGTTCTTCGCAATGTCCGATCTCGTTGCCATTGCGGATCGGATGGAGGCGCGGCGCTTCATGGCGGAACTCTATCCGGCCGCCCGCACCGGAGCGCTGCCGGAGCACTGGTCCAACATGGGCTGGGCGGACCTCGAAGCTCTGCTGGAGCAGGGCCACACCGTAGGCGCGCACACGTGCACGCACCCTCGTCTGTCGCGGCTCGAGTCGATAGAGGAGCTCGAGAAGGAGATCGTCGCAAGCGGCGACGCACTGGAGCGGCGCTTGGGTGTGCCAATCGAGCACTTCGCCTGGACATACGGGGACCTCGCCAGCATCAGCCAGACCGCGCTGGCGGTTGCTCGACGGCGCTATCGGTTCGTGCACTCCGGCCTGCGCGGAGACAACGCGGCGAACGTCTCGCCCGGTGCCCTGCGGCGCGATGCGGCGTCGGCTCAGGATCCAAGGGCCGTGTTGGGGGCCCTGCTCGAGGGAGCGACGGATTTCCGTGATGCGCGCGCGCGGGCGCAGCTCGACGCCTGGAATCTGCTCGTCCCCTGAAGCTGCGCGCTTCGAAGACGGATCTCCGCCCGGCCACGGCCGCTCAATCGACCCAGTCGCCATGTCCCGGCGATTCGTGCGGTATCGAAGTGGGCCCTGGAGGGTTCGAACCTCCGACCAACGGATTATGAGGGGCCGCAGGGTACCGAGTCCTATCGAGCCGTGCCAAGCCGTCTTCCCAGTGTCTGTCGCGCCCCTCAGGCGTGGGGCGTCCGGCCAAGGCCGTCACTGAGGATTGTGCCACAGACCATGTCACGATCCCGAATTGCGCCGAAGCCACGCCCACGCGAGTCCGAGGAGTTCGTGCATTGTGGCGTCAGCAACGTCGACATTGTACGCCGAAGGGGCTGGCGAGAGAGGCGTGCGATAGTCGGTCGGCGCCGGAATCGGATGCATCCCTCGGCTCTGAAACAAGAGCATCGCACGTGGCATGTGCAGCGCCGACGTGACGAGCAGAAATGGCTCGTCAGCAACCGTCCTGCGTATGGCATCGGCTTCCTCTGCGGTGGTGCGAGCTCGTTCCTCCATCTTCATTGCGTCGTCACGGACCCCGAGCGAACTCGCGAGATCGTGCGCTATCCGCGCTTCGGAGACCGAGTCAAACACCGCACCCCCAGAGAGTAGCAGCCGGCTTCCTGCAATGGCGTGGAGGAGTCGGAGGCCCTCGACTTGTCGATACAGCGCGGCTGTATTCGGCCGACTTGAAAGCGGGAGAGCAGAGACCGAGCGATGCCCACCGCCAAGGACGACAATCCACGGTGTCCCGGTGATCCTGGAGGGGCTCAGAACGGCCTGGTAGCGGCTTTCGAGAACGCGCGCGATCTCATTACAGGGAATCCCGAACCCAAGAAGAAGAAGAATCACGGCACCGGTCGATGTGAGAATACGCCCGGTTCGCCGGTTGCGCTCAAACCACTGAACGATGCACCCAGCTGTGAGCAATAGCATGGCCACCGTAGACGGCTTCAGAAGCCACTCGATGGTTTTCCCAAGGACGAACACGCTTCTCCTCCCGGCATGCGCCACCCCGGAGCTATTGCCCATGGCGCAGGTGCCCGACTAGGTGCGCCGCAGTAGCGGGCGACTCGCCCGCCAGCCACCGTCCACGATCTACATGGCAGCGGCGGAGCGTTAGTGGGAAGGAGCCGGCGCCGACGTGACCCTCCGACCCTACGGCTGGCAGCGCTGCGGGTAGCGGCTCGTCAACGCCGGCCGCCCGGAGCCGGGTGTCCAGTAGATCCTTCGCCCCGCCTCGGACCGGGGGGGCCGTCCCGCGGCTTTTCCGGCGGTCCCGCCGCGCGTCAACAGGACGTTGACACGTGATGACGACCGAACGCATTGAGCTGCCGTCGCTTGCTTGGAGTGGGCCCTGGAGGGTTCGAACCTCCGACCAACGGATTATGAGGGATCGTGCGGGCGTGGCGACGAACCGTCAGGACCCGCACCGTGGCGCAACGGCGCCACGAACCTCCGAAGGCACCCGCAGCAATGTACAGCGCGTCGCGCCAAGCAGCGAGCAATTGGTCACAGCTACGGTCACAACCGGGGGCGCTGAGCGCGCGCCGGAAGCCACCGGGCCCTCCGGAGTCCCGGCGCTGGCCGTTCGCGCTCCGTGCGGGCAGCCAGGGCGCCACAGGCGCCCCGTGAGGCCGCCGGCCGAACGGTAGCGAGCGGAGCGAGCGAAACCCGCCTTGAGCGCGCCGCTAAGGCGCGCCCCCTTGGTAACAACGCGATGAATGTTTCGGCGCGTGATGCTGCGCGTGCTCGCAGGTCCATGCTGTACCGTCTTCGGGAGACGGCCCGGCCGTTCCAGATCAACACGAACGCGCGGAAGTGCGGGAAGGTCCTGCACAGCGGCAGCGTCGGGATTCGGTTGCGGGTTGCGGACGGCAAGGCGCACTACCACGGGCTCACGCGGTGCGCCTGCTGGCACTCGTGCCCCGTCTGCGGGTGGCAGATAGGGGCGCATCGCGCGGAGCAGGTGCGGCGGGTTGCCGAAGCGCACCGGGCCAAGGGCGGTTCGGTGTACATGGTGACCTTCACAGCCCGCCACCAGTTGGGCGATCCGCTCCGGGCACTCTACGAAGCGGTCGCCGGCTCATACCGCTACGCGCACAGCGGGGCGGCTTGAGGCAAGATGAAGCGTCAGCTCGCGTACGTGGGTGAAGTGCGGGCTCTTGAGGCTACCGTTGGGGCGAACGGCTGGCACCCGCACTTGCACGCCTTGGTCTTCACGGCGCGTCCGCTCACCGCGCTGAGTTGGAAGAACTGAGGAGCTTCCTGTACGGCCGGTGGACGTCTGCAATTGTGCGGGCGGGCTACGACGCGCCGACGTCGGAGAGGGGTGTCGTGATCGTCGAGAGCCACCTTGACGACTACCTCGCCAAGATGGGGCTCGCCGACGAGATGGCGAGGGGCACAGAGAAGCAGGCGGAAGGCACTTCTCGGGCCCCGCTCCAGGTGCTTGCGGATTTCCAGGCCACGGGTGACGTGGCTGACCTGGCGCGGTGGCGCGAATGGAACGAGGCGATGCACGGCGCGCGTCAGCTCACGTGGTCTCGCGGCTTGCGCGAACGGTATGCAGCGGAACCGGAGAAGACGGACGCGGAGGTCGTGGCTGGCGAACCCGACGAGCCAGAGCAGGAAGTGGCGGTGATGCCGCCCGTTGCTTGGATGGATTGACGGCGAGGGGGGGGCGCGGTATGCTGGGGCACGGCACCCAAGGCGGTGGGCTAGTTAGGATCGCGAGGCCGCGGGTCAAGATGAGCGTTCCAACGTTCGGACGCTGAGGGGCGCCACCATGTATGATATTGTTTCCTATGGAGCCGATCCAACCGGGGCCACCGACAGTACCGCCGCGATTCAAGCGGCGATCAATGCCGCGAGTGCCGCTGGTGGTGGGACGGTGCACGTTCCTGAAGGCACGTTTACCGTAACGGGAATCTACTCCGCGCAGGTCTGCATCGCTATTCCCGATAATATCCATATCCAAGGCGAAAACTGGCTGACATCCATTATCCAGATCGCATCCGGCCAAACGGGATTCTTGTACATGTTGATCAACAAGAATGCCGCTGACGGCAAGACCGGGACCGCGCGCTGGAATACGGGGATTGTCATTCGTGATGTACAACTAACCTCTAAGACCGTCGGCCCGCTGGCGGCGGGAAACACGCATAATGGAATCTACTTCTGGCCATGCTCACAGTCGCTTATCGAGCACTGTTATGTTCATGATCTACCCGGAGACGGCTCGACCGAGCATTTTGGAATGGAAGTCTGGGGTGATGATAGCGGCACGTCGAGCAACGTTCACGACATCCACGCGACGGCAATGCGATTCAATCGTGTCGTGAACTGCGGAAGTGGTATTGGAGTAGCCAACGCGACAAACGTAGATATCGTCGGCAACGAGTTGCTATAACAACACAAACACTCAGGGGATTACGTGTAGCTCCGCGGTTGCCGGAAGCCCGTGCGCGGACATTAGAATCGCGCACAATCTCTTGTATTACAATGGAAACGGTATTGAGCTGGAGAATACGGCTGCTGTTGTCTCAGGTAATATCAGCCACAACAATGTTCTTGCCGGGATTCGCATAACATCCGGCTCAAGCAATTGCGTTGTTGTTGGGAACATCGTCTACGGCAACAACACCCAGAATTCCCCGGGGGTAATAAATTCCGGGATTGTTCTAGATCACATTGCCGCTGTTCCAAGAGACAACGTCGTCATGGGCAATAGATGCTTCGACTATCTTGGCGCAACGGGAACGCAACTGTATGGTATTGGCCAGGACACTGCGGTTCAAGGCTCGAACAATCTCATCGTGAACAACGACTGCCGAGGGAACAAGACGGCGGATACGCTGAACGTTACTTCCCCATTGATGCTTGTCTACGCAGGGGGAGTATACAATCTGACGGGTGCAGATGCAGTGATTACCGGACTTACCACGACTGTGACCTTGGACACAGATTCCCTCGTTCTTGCGGTATTCAATTGTAATCTTGACTGGACCACCGGTACCGCTGCAGGAAACCTCGGAGACGACTTTCAGGCCCACGTTCGACTGAATGGTGTCGGGGCATCACTCGTCGCCATTGCCAGATGTGATGTTGCTGGAAACGGAAAGCAGCCGGTATCTCTCCAGTGGTATCGTTCGCTTGCGGCGGGAACGTA
>Ga0187854_10001823_pt1 | contig 19572 bp, 19 predicted proteins | sample June2016WEW_6_15_FD_132445 | JGI IMG/M metagenome (GOLD analysis project Ga0187854, IMG submission 132445) | Peatland microbial communities from SPRUCE experiment site at the Marcell Experimental Forest, Minnesota, USA - June2016WEW_6_150 | ecosystem: Environmental > Terrestrial > Soil >...
CAGACCATTACGTTCATCTGCTTCGATCGCACCCTGTACTTCAAGGCCAACGTCCTCAAAGAGTTCGTCCTGGATCGTATCGTTACCCTCAATACGTAAACCGGTTATTCTTACGTTATCTCCTCCTATCATCAATGTAGACATTTTGTATAATTCTTTCTCCAGGGAGGGTGGATTTGTGCGGTGCCGGAAAATAAGTCCGCCAGGCGCACCGTTAGATCCCCGGTCGCTTGCAAGAGTCACTCCACCGGGAATTACCGTGCCATATGTTCCTGTCAGGTCAATACTCGCGTCGCCTTTTACAAATATTACTTCACCTGACTTTGCACTCTTCAATGCAGTGAAAAGTTCATCCTTGGTAGACACTACATACTTTACGCTGGGATCTGTCTGAGAGATTATCCTATTATATCCTGGCCCGCCACCGATTGGATTGCCCGTAGGGTTTGGTATCGCTCCAAATGTTTCACCGGTCTGTAAAATTGGTAGTGAGCTGATCGTTGGGCATCCAGATGAGGTTACTTCCAGATAATACACTAATCCTATCGTGAGAATCAGGCATATGACAAGACCAATAATGAGAATTCGATATCTTAAATCTCGTGTCGTAAAATAGCATCAATCCTCTTTCGTAATAACTTTGTTGATCTTTCTCAAGAGAGAATAACTATGAATAATCTCTAATGTGTGGTGACCCTTCCAAGCTGGTAATCCGTATTCCAATGTATGTCCATTCATGGTTGCAATGGTGGCAGGTAATACGGCAGCATTCATCGTGTTAACTGCATTCAATACATGGTGGTTTAAGGATGGACGGTTTTTAAAAAAATAATGTTTTAGTAATTTTTATACATTATAGTATATACTTGCCTTCCCAAACGGAGTTGAATTCTTTGCAGAAGTTAATGAAACCCCGTTTTTAAACAATTCAATTGTTATGTCTACTTTCGAATCATCTTGCTTGTAAAAGGTTGCAGTAACATTTCCCGTCGTGTTAATAATTTCATACAATCGGTTACCGGAACTTTTTACTTGTTGCATAGTGCCCATCATGCCGTACGTCCCGTTAAAGGCTCCGACATAACTGACTTTTACAAATACAGGAATAGTAACCTGCACCGTTGGCTTAATCGTTGGAGTAACTACCGTTTGGGTAACTGATACTTGCGTCGGCTGCGTGCCCGTTGGCACCGTGGTGGTCTGTGGCGTCGACTGGCGACTTGCGCATCCACTCAGTAATATAATTCCTACTAATGACGGTTCTGTTAACTTTTCGTGGGATAAGTGTCAATCTAAAAAATCGACAATTATGATTTAATTCCTCATTCGACTATTATTCTTGACATTTAATTAGACAAGATTTTCATCCCACAACAAGTTAACAGAACCTGTAGGATCCATATCGTTCGTATCGATCCTTTCTTCAGTAATAATAATATGGATTTCGGGGACAAGAACTAGAGACTTTTCAGTTTCTTTGCAGCGCAGCAAACACCGCGTTCAACACCTACACCGATCTCCAAACGTATCTCTTTCTGTATATCGGCAGTACTTATTCAGATCTCTTTCTCAACCGGTCAGCTAAAAACTTTATTGTTTCGCAAAGGATTCACGTTTCGCCAGCTCTTTACTATTCTCGGTGATGCAAGCCACACAATCGTGCTACCTGAGGATAATCCAGCAGTTGAAAACCATAGACCATGCGGTACAATATATCACGGCTTCCAGGGGGTTGTTTATGAGTATATATAAGATACCCAATCGATGCTATAGAAATCAGAAATACAGTTAACAATCTAAACCTCTATCTCAAGATTGAGCGTAGTGCTCTGGATATTCGGAAGAACCTCCGTGCTTTCTGAACGGAGTAATAAGGAACAAGTTCTGGATTGAAACTCGCGACAAACTTTGCAAGATTGGGAGTATTTGCTGCCATCATGTTAAATTTTTTAACACCTTTTTTTTGTAAGAATTTTATGATTTCGAAGAGAAGCAGAGACGTTGAGCCAGTATAAGTATAATCATCCCGCGAAGCAGCAGACCAGCGATACGCCATGTTATGATCCCAAATGACAATTTCGGCAGATGCGGCTTCACCAGATGCTGTTTCAGCAATCCACATCTTTCCGCATTGCGTATTCTGTATTATCTCTATAAGTGAAAAAAGCAATTTTTGGGAAAATGGGGGTTGTAGTCCTTGCTTGTGGTACGTATTGAGCGTAAGATCCCAATAAGTATCTTTATCCCACTTTTCCTTGACCACAACTCCGGACTTTTCAGCTTTGTTTATTGACCACCTCACTTTTTTGGAGATGTGTTGTTCAATATTATTACCTGAAAATGGAAAAATATAACAATATCTTATGATATTTTCCCACTCTTGCCAGATATAAGGACGGACATCAATAACCTGAGGACTCATTGTAAGAGAAATAAAATCTGGTTTCTTACATTGAATTCCTGAAAGTAGCGATTGAATAATAATCCGCTCGTCTTTTTCTCTTTCCCGAATCTTCGTACACCCACTTGGATATATTATGATCCCACCATACGGGATAAGTGGTATGGTTGATTTGGAAATAGTAAAAAAACCACCGACCTGAAAAGAATGAATCGCACATCCTCCAATAAGTCGATTGTGATAAAATGCCCCCAACAGTTCCGTTTTAAAACCAGCCTCATGTCCGGCAGTAACAAGCCATTGCGATCTATGAAAAATTGTCCCATTAAGTGATAATTCACTCAGATCATTCCAGAGGGGATACTCGTCAGATTTGAGGGGTCTCACTTCAAGAATGTTCATATTCGTGGCCCGGTTAATTTCTTCCAGTTCATGTTCATGGCCGTGGTTACCACTGCTGAGGTAGCCCGTGTCATTATCGCCGGAATAAGTATCACCTTTTTGTCATGGAAATACAGCATTCCGGCCAGGTTCACATGGCCCCGACTGGTTTCTGCAAAGAATCAGATGGGGGGTATTAAACCTCTTCTCACCAGTTCATCTCCCTGTCAGTTTCACGGGTATTGAATAACGAAGAGGAGGCTGTCCTGCCACAAGGCTGATCTGCAGTCAGCCGCGTAGCCACTCCGCCACATTGGCACGGGTTTTCACAAATGTTATTAGTGTCTATCCATATAGTTTTGCATGTTCTGATGAAATGCAGTTAAATGTGGTTATCCCGAAAACAAGAGATTTTTCAACCGCCAAATAGTTGTAGCACCACAAATTCTGGTTGTTTCAAATGCCCGATCCGAATCCGTAATGTGATCCTCCTGTTTTTAATGCTGACTGAGACGCAGTATAAGTGAGATCCGGTAGTTTTGCGATCCTTTTGCGATAGATACATGCGTTTGCAGCTGATGCATTATCGGTTGTTTTGAAAATTTAACAAGGTGAAATATTGGTTTCCAACCGCCTACGCATCAGAATCCTCGATAAAATCGATTGAACTCTCATCTGTCAATTCCCGATCCTATAAGTCGGATCCGGTTTCCGGACCGGTTTTTTCCGGCATTTCTGGCGAAGAGAATCTCTAAAATTTTGGATTTTGCATTTTCCTTTAATTACAATTAAAAATTGTCCTATAGGAAAATCCTATAGGATTTTTATTCTCTTTTCAATTTCACGCCTGAAAAATTTTCAGATTTTTTCCGGGGAAAAACCGGAACCGGGAACCGGATCGGGATTCGGAACCGGATCAGGATCAAATCGGATCGGCAGGATCACAAAAATTATTGCCCGAGACAACGAATAAAAAAATCAGAATAGTAAGAATATTCATTTTTTCTAATCAAAATTATACACTGTCAACAGTGTATGTTTTAAAAAAAATACAGAAAGATATAAACGGTCATATTCGCGTCTGTTGGCAGAAAACAGGGTTATCGGTAGATAGATCATCCTCATTAAAAATTTGAGGCTGCACAGAAAAAATGAAAGGTGGTTCCACTACCCAAACCCTCTCTGATTACGGGTCAGTTCGGTCAGATCTCCATTGCTATTTTATAGAACATGTCAGGAGGGATGGTCTCTAAGGTCTCGGTCTGAACAGTCCCGTATTTCGCGAGAATCGAAAGGAACTTTACCATTTTCTCTTTGGACGGCATATTAATTAATAACACAAAGTCATACCGGCCAAATGTGTAATACATGGAGATCATTTTCCCTCCAAGCGATTCGATGATCTGTTTTGCTTTTTTGTCCCTATCTTCAAGCTTGTCAATTTTTTCAAACACAGCACGTTGCAGATTTCCGAGTATTATATAGATTGACATGTGTGAACCCTTACACAAAGGTTAGCAATAAAAATTTGGGTTACTACCGGTAACATGTAAAAAGATGAAATCCTATATTCGCGTTCTATTGGCGTTTCTCTGCACGGATGAGTAAATGTGTGTGGCAGATGAAAAGAGGGCCGGTTTATACCCGCCGTCCCTTATCCACCCGGACCAGATGCACGCACCACCGCACCAATCATATTTCATAGCGGTGTAGCTTTTATTGTTTAACTAGATTTGAAAAGATCTACACTCCCGTAGGGATGGGTTCCCACTATGACATCAACACCAACCAGGTTCTGAATCATGGGAATAAGAGTGCTACGATATGGGCACAAATTTGCAAGGCAGTTTCCTATATGCACTTTCGTGGGAAGCTCTTTCATAGGCGCATTCCAGAGCTTAAACTGCGTAAGTCTTACGGAGGCTGCAGACCCCGGGCAGCCCCCGCAGCTGAGAATCCCCAGTAGCTGAGCATCGTTATCTTTATATCGAGCAAACTCTCCCTCTTTTCGGTTACACGCCACGGTGCAACGGCTGCAAGCAATGCAGATCTCATTCATCGTATTCTGGCACCCAACTATCAGAATCTTTTCCATAGATTTATCTCCTCTTTGCTAATGCAGAAATTCAATTTTCAACCCATCCTCTCCTAATGCTGGATTGAGATAGATGTGTGCTTCGTCCTTACACTATATATTAATTGTTATTATTATTCGAATATTTTTAGAATGAAAAAATAGTTTCTCCCGTCATCCATCAGGACCAGATGCACGCACCACTTAAACGGCCTTGGATCCCATTCTTCGCAGGCTTCTCCTTTGCATGGAAGAAAGACAAGTAATTTTCACTTATACTCATTTCAATCTCGTTTTTGTATCTCCCATATTCTTTGTCCGATTGGTTTTATCAGATTGAAAGTTGTATACATTTATCATTCCTGATGTCAAACACCCGAACACAAGCACAGAAAGAGCTCTCACAAAATTACCCCGGTTATACTCAAGAGAAAAAGTGAAAGGAAAATACCAGTTCATTTCGATTGGCTCCCCCGGCGTGCAATACCGGGATCATCGCAATCTAAAAAATATACTCCTTCCTTTTCCTATAGATGTTGTGATGCAGGCACTTTTTCTTCAAATTTTCCGGCCCACTTAAACGGCCTTGGAGGTTTTCAACGAGCAAAAGAAATTTTATCGAAATTTAGCGGAGCTTTGTGCCACAATAGTGTCTTAGGTCCCCAAATCAAGTATCACAACTGAAATATTTACCGTTTATCCTATTGGGTTCTTATGCGTCTGTGGCGGGTTGATGCTCCCTATAATCTGTGATGCATGGAGGTTGAACAGCGCGAAAAAAGTTTCAGATTGCATCTGATAGTATCACATGGCATACAGGGAACAGTCTATAATCTGTAAAGTTATACTTCCTGACCCCGTTTAAGTCAATGAGGGATATAATACCCTTATGACCAGTGAGATCTGCCAGCATAAGGCTCATGGCAGGGCTCGGTATTCGTCTGGCATCATGAACCTGGCCATAAGGGGGGGAAGACCCGGCTCTGTCCTGAAGTTCGGATCTTCCGTACAGATACCTACACTGATGGAATAATAAAGTTTGGCTAGGTCTCAGTGCATCGCATAACCAGTTTCGCTCCATCCTTGCCACGAACCCTTAAAGGATAATATCAAAAACCGGCGTTCATGATAACATACTGGTGCACCAGGAAAAATTCGATGAAAGATTTGATTGAAAAGGGGGTTCTGATACATTGGCGGTTGGTTTGAAATAATAACGGGGTGGAATATTGGTCACCATCCGTAAACGCAACAGAACCCACTCGGACATTTTTTAATCAGAATTAAAGAAACTGTGTATTACTGGTTCTGGTGTGCTGTCGTGACTTCAATATGGGAAACTGAGAATTTGCGGCTTATGGTCTTAGAGAACAGATGGAGTAGTCAGGAACTATTTTTAGAAGAAAATATGAAAGCCTCAAAGCAGAGCACATATGGTAATTTTCACTCAATTTTCCTGTTCAAGAGTTAAGGATCATTTCTGCCTCTTCTTTTGTTATACTCTGCAAATGCCCGTTGGACCAATCTTCTTTCGTTATTGTTTGATCAAGAAACCATTTATTATCGTTAGGGATCCACATCCAGTAACATCCGTCAAATTTCACCAGAATTTTTGTGTCCCCGGGGCATCCCTTATCGAGTATGAAATAACGTGCTGTGATATCCATCGTTTCAGAATTCGGGCTATCAATATCTCTGCATCTTTTTATTCAGCGATGATTTTACTGCATACCGGCGAACCGGTATGCCCCTTTTGGCACCACTATCTCGAACCGTGCACCTTTCCCCGGTTCCCCGGTTTCCCGGATGGTGATGCCGGTTATTGAAAGAATCTCGCGGGCAAAGAAGAGCCCAAGCCCGGTGTTCTTGCCAAAACCCCGATCGAAGATCTTCTCTTTCTCTTTTGCTGGGATACCTTCGCCATCGTCTTCGCATACGATCAGATAGTTTTCACCGGATTCCTGCACGGAAAACCGGATGGTGGAGATCTTCTCGCCATATCGTGCAGCATTGTCCATCAGGTTATAGAAGACCTTAACAATCAACGGATCAGCGAACATCTCTGTTCCGGATGGAAGATCATTTTTCACTATGACATTTCCGAGCGGGACTTCCTTTACCGCTGCATCGATAAGTGTATGGGTGTCCTGCCAAACAGGAGCACGGACACCGATCTTCTCGTATTCTTTGGTGAACCGGATCATGGCGGAGATCCGTTTTGCAGTGGTTGAAATCTTCTGGAAATACGCACTGAGTGCGGGATCGGATTGCTCCTTTTCGAGAATGCGGAGGAATCCCATGAGTATGGTAATCTGGTTGTTGATATCGTGCCGGGTGAGGCTCGTCATCAGGTTGAGCTGCCGGTTTGCCTGCAGCAGGGCATCTTCTGCTTTCTTCTGTTCAGTTATATCGATAAAAAAGCTCAATGTTGCGGGTTTTTTATTCCAGGAAATCCGGACAGATTTCACATCGAGCCACCTGACGGATCCGGATTTCGTGATAATACGGAAATCATAAGGTTCCTTGATCATCTTTCCTTGTAATGTTTGCAAATAAGTAGAATTTACGTGGTCCCGATCCTCCGGGTGGACAAACGTAATGAACGGCAGTCCCAGCATCTCTTCTCGGGTATAACAAGTCGCGTCCGTGGCTCTTTTATTGACAAAAATGAACTTTTTTTCCTGGATTACGCCGATGGCAACACTGGCATTTTCTATGAGGAACCGGTACCTTTCCTCGCTCTCCCGCAGCGCTTCCTCAGCCTGCATGCGATCGGTGATATCTCTTCCTACCGACTGAAACTCGGTGATATTTCCCTTTTCATCGAAGATCGCCCGGTCGTTCCACCGCTGCCAGCGGATTTCACCGCCGGGCATCATTATGCGATGTTCAATACTCTCAACAGGATGTGAAGGGGTCAGCGATGCAAAATGGAGTTTCACATTTCCCCGGTCCTCCACAGGTATGTTCGGGATGAAGATATGCTCAATAATCTCTTCCCGTGATTTTCCGAAATACCGGCAGTAAGCTTCATTGACAAAAACGTGCGTTCCATCAGGCAGGAAACGTGAAATGAGTTCGGTCTGGACCTCGACTACATTCCGGTACCGTGCCTCGCTCAATCGTAATTTCCGTTCATTTTCTGCCAGTTCCCGGTATTGTTGCCGCAACGCTTCCTCGGTTGCGGTGATTTGTTCATAGGCTGCCCGCAACTCTGATTCTGCCTGCTTTCTCTCGGTAATGTCACGGATTGACTCGATAGCGCCAACGATCTTCCCGCGGGTATCGTACAGCGGTGATGCAGTGAACCAGATAGAGGCGCCCTTGCCATCATTCATGTGGGGGATCAAGGTTTCGGAAAACAGTTTTGTCCCTGCTCTCGTGACATACGGATACCGAGCTTCGGTCGCTGGGTCATCCGAGAGGATAAGGTCGATCAGGATCGAGCGGCGCTCGTGGTAAAATGGGATCGCATACTCATAATTCCCTTTACCAAGAATCTGGTCTGCCGGGACCCCGGTCATCTTCTCCATCGCCCGGTTCCATGCGATCACCACGCCATAGGTGTCAATTGCAAAGGTTGCGTCGGGCAGGAAGTTGATGATATCCGCTTCCCTGCGTTCATGATCCCGGATGCTCACTTCCGCCCTCCTCTGCAGGACGGCCTTCTGGACAGCGTTCGCAAGCTCGGCGAACTGCGGTAAGGGCTCCCCCCCCTTCTGGAGGTAGAAGTCGGCCCCTTCGTTTAATGCCTGAATGACGACCTCCTCCCGGCCGCGGCCTGTGAAGATGATGAAGGGGACAGTGTTGCCGGAAGCCCTGACATGTTTTAAAAACTCGATACCATCCATTCCCGGCATCTGGTAGTCAGAGATGATGGCATCGTACCTTTTTTCTGAAATAACCCGTAGCGCTTCAGGAGCGGAGGTAATCGTATCAACAGCAAAAAGCCCGCTCCGTTCAAGGAATAGTTTACCAATCTCGAGCAGCTCGGATTCATCATCGACATAGAGAATGTGATACATTGGGTGACTCGCTAATTGCTTGGTATGGATCAACGGTGATTTTATAGATTGCTTCTCGTTTTCGTCGGCGATATTATTATAAAAATAAAAAAATGGAGGATGTGAGCTGGAAAACGTTTTTTTGAAGGCTGTTATCTGAGGTAATCCCGTAATTTCCTAACGAGCGACTCGTTGATGAGATCCAGCTCATCCACCTGTCCATTATTGATAGCGGGCGGATACCCTATTGCTGGTGGTACCGCTCCCGCAATTCCTTCCCCCGCTACTTCCCGCCACCACAGGATGCATGATGATAGCTGACCAAGATCGCACCGTTTGCAAACTGGATCGCGTACGCACCGTCTTGGCATGCCGATGAAAAGGGGCACGTATCGAAGTAGGACTGCGAGATCATGGAGCACTCCGGCGCACGACATCCGGTTTATCCGGAGCCGCGATGAACCGGGAAACCTTGGAAACAATACACATCCCCGGGCGTACCAGACCTTTTTAGTGTCCATCCTCCATCCGCAACATTCATTCTTCCCCACCACGACACGGTACTATGCCCGATGCCCGCGACTTGTTCAATAAGGCAGTCGAATTCGCCGAATCCGTTTAATACAACGAGGCACTCGATCTCGTGAACCAAGGGAATGAAACTCGATGCAAATAACACGAATGCATGGTATAACAAGGGAATAATTCTTTTCAAAATGTGCAGATACCAAGACGCCCTGAACTCGTTTGCACAAGCAGCGGATATCGACCCCGGATTCACTGATGCGTGGTACAACAAAGGTATGGCATTCATGAATATCAGAAAATACCTTGAGGCGATTCGTGCGTTTGACAAAGTATTGAAGCTCAATCCACATGACAGACGGGCACGAGAACAGCGGGATCTGGCGCAGAAGAAAATTATGGAGTCCTGTAGTTTCTCCGAGACATTCCCGAAGAATCAAACGAAATTAATCTAGTGAGATACCAGGTGCTGTTGCAACAGAGAACTCCGTTCCAATAATACGAGCAATCTTTGCCGCATCAACAAAGTAAAAAAAATATTCTCTCTTTTACAGGACGTTTTCGAGCTTCTGTTCGAGGACGTCAATCCCCTTCTTGATGTCGTCAAGGTTCTTGCCACCCGTGAGAATGATCCTTCCTGAAGAGAAGAGAAGAACGACGATCTTGGGATCTTTGATCCGGTATACAAGCCCGGGGAATTGTTCGGGTTCGTACTCGATATTTTCAACATTGAGCGTGACGGCTACCTTGTTGAGATTGATGTATTTACCGAGATTGTATGAACAGACCATATTAGTGATCACAAGTTTGGGCTCTTTGAGGGGTTCAATACCCGCTTCTTTTAACGATTTGATGATGATAGAAAGTCCGTCGGTAAGCGCCTTATTGTTTCGCATGCCGGTGAGGACTATCTTGCCCGACGAAAAGATCAGGGACGCAAGTTTGGGCTCCTTGATACGATATACTGCACCGGGGAAACGTTTCTTATTGAGTTCGCAGTTTTTGACCTTATTTGACAATTCAACAAGATCAACGGAATCGGCGATGGTACCAGATGCAACGATATTCTCAATCTTCAAGGATTCGTACTTTTTATCCGCCATCTACTATTCTATGATTTTCTCCGAAGCATAATACTAATGGAGGTCTCTTGCGTCGGCGGTTTGTGAATAATATTTCACCTCGTTAAAGTTATATAGCCAACCGCTAATGTATCGGAATTGATTTTAGATATAAATAAATGGTGGGGCAATAAATCACCTTTCCATCATATGACAAATCTTCTCAACACTATCATTTCTTCAGAAAAAAGGAAAAACCTGCTTTTATTGTTAAAAAATGAGCCCCAGACATGGGATCAAATTAAAACATCGCTTAATGTGACAGCTACAGGCATGCTCCCCCAGATCAGGATACTTGAGAAGGAGGGGTTGATTTTTCATCAGAATAAGGTCTATTCACTCACCTGTCTCGGTACACTCATTGTCCATTATCTCAAACCATTCGATGCGACACTCAGTGTAATCGAAAGTCAGAAACAGTTCTGGCAAGAACACGATATAGGTTCGCTGCCCTATGTGTTCCTCATAAGGATAGGAGAATTAAAGGACCTTAAAATTATTGAGACGAGTCTTGAAGAGAGCTTCGAGCCCCACAACCAGTTTCTTGATAAGATTATAAAATCAAGGCAAGTAGCCGGGATATCACCTATCGTCCATCCTGTCTATCCAAAATTCTTTCTCTCTTTGGCCCGGGAAGGGCGTAAAGTCAGATTGATCCTTACGAAAAATGCATTCAATAAGATCAAGAGGGAGTACTTTGAAATGCTCCTTTCCGGCCTCCAATATGACAACGCCCAGCTCTGGATCTATGACCAGGATCTACGGTTCGCCTATATCGTTACGGACACATATTTTTCCATGGGGCTTTTTTTTAATAACGGTGTTTTTGATTCAAAACGGGACATCGTTAGCACCGATCCCTCAGCTATGGGTTGGGGGGAAGATCTCTTCATGTATTACATGAATCGGTCCCATCCTGTCAATAAGGAAGGAGAATACTAAATCCAAAGAGAGCAACAGGCTCACCATTAATCCCAATTATTCGGAATTTTCTTCGCAACCACGATGCATCTGATTCGAATTTGGGATTATAATATATAATAACAAAACTACTCACACCCCAGCTGTAGATCAGGAAAACAGTGACATGCACAAAAATCCCTGCAACAATCGCCAAGACAATCATCAAATGCTGGATAACGCAAAGTAAGAAAAGGAGATATTTCAATTTCTGCTCGCCAAGGCATACGGGTAGCGTCTGGATTCCTGCAGAGAGATCCCCTTCAACATCCTTTAAATCGAATATTGTGGAATTGATGAAAAGTTTGAATGCAAAGAAAAGGGCGATAACCGCTGCTGCTGCAATATGACCTGTTGCTGCAATAATCAATCCGATTGTCCCCCCCCAAGTTATGCCGATGACCATATTTTTCACTCCGGCCCCGCCTTTCAGCTTGATCTCCCAGCCCCCAAAATGGATCCCCCGGGAATAGAGGAATCCAACCATAAAAGGAAAAAGGGGAGGGACAAAAACATATTCGGAAAAAAAGAGAAGAGTCCCTACTATAATAGCAAAACCGCTTGCTGCAAGTCCGGCAGAATAATTTGCTCCGGAAAGTTCTCTTCGGTTGATCTGATCTTCCTTATGTCCCAATGATCGATCGAGTGTGTAGGTTCCATAGATGATGAATGAGGCTGCGACAACCAGAACGATGTTCGGGATAATACCTGCAAGGACATACGCGAGATAGAGCCGCAATCCCCCGGAAAACCCTACTAAAGTCGAGGAATTCAGGAGATGGAAGGTTGGAGTTTTAAGCCTCATTACTTTGAAAAAATAACAATTTGACAAAATATTTTAATTGTATATTGTTTTTTTAGGGCCGTTAAAATTTTTAATGGCATTGTAATTTGTAATATGTTAAAATTTTATTTTGAGGTAAAAATATATTTTAGTAGGTTCTCATTAGGTTTCCAGTGGTACGTCGCTCAATATCTACCTCCATAAGGTACGAAGGACAGGATGTCCACTTCAATGTATCTGGAACCTACGATTAGCTTTAAAATCTTGTTTCGATGGAGATGGTTGACACTTCAATGGTATCGAATGAAATTGAGGATCTTAATCAACAATAAAGAAACATTAAAGGAGGAGAAATTTGAATGACCAGAAGAGTAATGGAATAGTTGTTAGAAAATGGTTATGAAGTATGAGATGCCACGGTTTGAAAGTTCGACAGGAATGCCTGCGACCACTTTTTCTGCAATGAACTGGGCAAGATTTAGATTTTCGAGTATACTAGATGTCTGATTCAACATTCCGGTGTCTGTTATACCTATTGCAGCTGGAAGAATCAAAATGAGATAAATTCAGAGACAAAAACTCATTTTACTGGTGCATGTTAATCGAAGAGGCTGTCGTACAGGAAGAAATTCCCATGATATCCGTACTATATGTAGATGACGAAGGAGGACTGCTCGAACTCGGCAAACTTTTTCTGGAAAAATCCGGCCAGTTCCGTGTTGACACCGTGACATCGGCTCAAGAAGCACTCGAGATACTAAAATCGACTTCCTATGATGCGATTGTCTCTGATTACCAGATGCCGGACATGGATGGTATTGCGCTCCTCAAAGAGATCCGTGCTGGATTTCCCGATCTTCCCTTCATCATATTTACGGGTAAAGGCAGGGAGGAAGTAGCAATTGAAGCATTTGATAACGGAGCTGATTTTTACCTCCAGAAAGGTGGGACCCCGACACCGCAGTTTTTGGAGCTCGGGCACAAGATAATAGCTGCAGTGCGGCGCAAGCAGGCTGAGAAAGCGTTACAGGATAGTGAGATGAGGTACCGGAACGTTGTGGAAGACCAGACTGAATTTATCTCACGGTTTCTTCCCAATGGTACCCACGTATTTGTGAACGAGGCATATTGCCGGTATTTTAACAAATCCCGTGACGAGATCATCGGAAAAAAATTCAAACCTGATATTCCTCAAGAGGATAAGAATCTCGTCAGAGATCATTTTCTTTCCCTGACGAAGGAAAACCCGATTGCATCCATCGACCATCGCATCATTATGCCGGATGGTGAGATCCGCTGGCAGCGCTGGAGTGATCGAGCAATTTTTAATGACGGGGGAGCGCTTATCGAATACCAGTCTGTTGGTCGGGACATCACGGAAACCAAACGTACTGAAGAAGACCTGCGTCTGAAAAATGTTGAACTCCAGGCTGCGTATGAACAGATTGCTGCAACCGAGGAAGATCTCAGGTCCAGTTACGATGATCTTGCGAAAAGCCAGCGTTCTCTTGAAGACAAAGAAACCACCCTGAATGCAATCCTTCAGGAATCCCCCATACCGCAATTCGTGATTGACCGGGATCACAAGATCCTGTATTGGAACCATGCGCTTGCCGCGCAGAGCGGAATATTGGCACATGATGTGATAGGAACCGATCAGCAATGGAGGGCTTTCTACCCCTCCCAGCGTCTATGTCTAGCTGATCTTCTTGTAGATGAATCAATGGATACGATTCCGGAATGGTATGCGGATAAATATGCCAAATTCGCGCTCATCGATAATGCATACGAAGTGACGGACTTCTTTCCCCAGATAGGAAAGGAGGGAAAATGGCTGCATTTCAAGGCAGGTCTCATCAAAAACCGGAATGGGGATATCATCGGAGCCGTCGAGTCGCTGGAAGATATCACTGACCGGAAATCTGCAGAACTGGACCTGATGAAAAAGAATGATGAACTTCATGCCGCATATGAACAGCTGACTGCAGCAGAGGAAGAGCTCAGGTCCAGTTACGATGATCTTGTAAAAAGCCAGCACGCACTCCAGGAAAGTGAGGCACGGTACCGGAATGTTGTCGAGGACCAGACTGAATTTATCTGCAGGTTCCTCCCTGACGGCACCCATGTCTTTGTCAATGACGCTTATTGCAGGTATTTCGGGAAATCACGGGAAGAGATTATTGGGCATATCTTTATCCCGGACATACCTGGGGAGGACCGGGAAAACGTGAAGCTTCATTTTGCATCGCTGACCCCTTCACATCCCGTAGACAGTATTGAACATCGCATAATTATACCCGGTGGTGAGATCTGTTGGCAACGGTGGAATGACCGGGCGATCTTCGATGAAAAGGGAAATATCACCGAATTCCAATCGGTAGGAAGAGATATCACCGATCGTAGACAGGCTGAAGATGCCCTGCTGCAGGCAAACCGGCGGCTCAACATGATGACAAGCATCACCCGGCACGATATTAATAATCAGATTACAATGCTCACTGGGTTCCTCCGCTTTCTGGAAAAAAAGCAGCCCGATCCCACGCTCGGTGAGTATTACCAGAAGATTTCAACCACTGCAAACCAGATCTCTGCCATGATCCGGTTTACCAAAGAATACGAGAAGATCGGTATCCATGCCCCTGTTTGGCAGGACACCCAAACACTTGTCGATACAGCTGCAAAGGAAGTCCCACTCGGAAATGTCAGAGTAAAAAACGATATTCCTGCCGGAACAGAAGTGTTCGCCGATCCGCTGATTGTCAAGGTCTTCTATAACCTGATGGACAATGCGGCGCGATATGGCGAGAAGATCTCCATCATACGATTCTCCGTGCAGGAATCCGGTGAGAACTTCCTGATCGTATGCGAAGACGATGGCGAAGGTATCCCAGCAAAAGAGAAAGAGAAGATCTTCGATCGGGGTTTTGGTAAGAACACCGGGCTTGGGCTCTTCTTTGCCCGCGAGATCCTCTCAATCACCGGTATCACCATCCGGGAAACCGGGGAACCGGGGAAAGGTGCACGGTTCGAGATAACACTACCAAAAGGGGTATACCGGTTTACTGATGTTGTGCCGACACTTGATTCGGATACTATGACCTAGCCAGGTACCGCGATGGAATTTACCGATATTCAGATGGATGCAATGCAGGAACTCGCTAATATCGGTGCTGCACATTCAGCCACCACGCTCTCGCAGATGCTCAATACCCAGATCGGCATGAGCGCGCCAGAGATCAATGTGGTGGATATAGCGAACATTGGAGATTTTCTCAGCGATGAAATAGCAACCATGGTTGTCTTTGAGCTTCAGGGAGATATTCCCCATGGGGGCTATTTAATTCTGCATCTTCCTCGGGACTCTGCGATCCTGACAGCAAATATCATCCAAGGTTCTGCTAGGATTGATCAGCCGTTCGGTGAGATGGATCAGAGCGCCATTCTTGAAGTGGGAAATATTATGATCTCTTCTTTCCTCAGTGCGACCTCGGATCTCCTCGGTTTCATCATGTTGCCTTCTCCACCAATGCTCGCGGTTGATATGGCACATGCCGCAATCACATCACTGATTGCCCAGATGGCTATCGATGTAAATGATGTGATACTGTTCCGGGTCAAGCTCACTTCCAATAAGTACCATATTGCAGGCAATATCCTCATTTTCCTTGAAATTGCCACGCTGCGCAAGGTCACCACAAGGCTTGAAGAGCTGACAAAAACCACATCCATATCTTGAGAGAACCAGGCTGATCTGTTTACCTATAGGTAAACAAGGATCTACTTGTCAAAAGTTAGGTAGTTTTTCGGGTCCTGAAAAATTAGCGGTTGATCTATGATTTTTTTACCTCGAAACAAATCACCCTATCAACCGTCAACTTATCAGAACCATCAGACAAAACCCTTTTATCAAACCCTGTGGAAAGGATACCTTCATTAATGAATGCCAGTGGGAATATCAAAGCAAGCATCCGGCAGCTGAGAGTTCCGGGCAGACCATCTGTCATTGATTATTTTGATGGTTTCACGAAATTATCAGATCCTGGGATCTGCAGAATTTTCGAAACTGCCCTGAAACTGCGGGATGAACACAGATACGATGAATCGATGCAGAAATTCAGCTCTCTCTTTGGATTGAATCCCACATCTGATCAGCACATTGCGCTCTTGATCCTCATCGGCAACATTTATTACCTGAAGAGAGAATACTCTGCGGCACTCGAAATCTATCAGGAGGTGTGGAACGCAGCGCTGGCAATCAACAATCAGGAAGCTGCCGGTTTTGCCTACGGGAACGCAGGGATAGTATACCATATTATTGGCAAGCCAGACAAGGCGCTGGAGTTCCAGAAGAAAGCACTTGAAATCGATCTCCAGCTTGGCAATAAACGCTGGGAAGCAACTCATCTTGGAAATATCGGGCTCATTTACCGGGAGAAAGGCGAATTAGACAAGGCGCTGGAATACCATAAAAAAGCGCTTGAAATCGATCGCCAGCTCGGCAATAAACACGGGGAAGCAAACCAACTCGGAAACATCGGGCTCATATACCAGCAGAAAGGCGAATTAGACAGGGCGCTGGAGTACCATATGAAAGCGCTTGAAATCGATGACCAGCTCAGCAATAAACACGGGGAAGCAAACCAACTCGGAAACATCGGGCTTATTTACCGGGAGAAGGGCGAATTAGACAAGGCGCTAGAATACCACAACAAAGCGATGGTGACCCATCACCAGCTCGGCAATAAACACGGAGAAGCTACTCATCTTGGAAACATCGGGCTCATTTACCGGCAGAAAGGCGAATTAGACAGGGCGCTGGAGTACCATATGAAAGCGCTTGAAATCGATGACCAGCTCAGCAATAAACACGGGGAAGCTACTCATCTTGGAAACATCGGGCTCATTTACCGGGAGAAGGGCGAATTAGACAGGGCACTGGAGTACTACATGAAAGCGGTAGAAATCGATCGCCAGCTCGGCAATAAACACGGGGAAGCAACTCATCTTGGAAACATCGGGCTCATTTACCGGGAGAAAGGCGAAATAGAGAACGCTTTGACGTGTTTTGAACAAGCATTGAAAATATTCAAGGCAATCGGGGCGGTACCCTTGATAAAACTGATTGAGCAAACAATTGCTGCAATACATAATAATTTGCGATGACGGTTCTATTGCGTTAACTCCAACTTATTGGGAATGACTCGTTCCAGCATGTGCTTACATAAAATTCCTTAAAAGGGGTAGAGAAATAGTGCGTCACTTGCGTTAATGTCACTTTTTTAAAGAAACTTAAAGTAAACGTTTCAAAACTTTGTCTTTTCTCTCTACCGGGTTCTGTTGCATCTACGGGACGTTTAAATAGTCAACATCGATGGATAACGACGATATCATTTTCGTTAAGTCCCGTTAACGCAACAGCACCGCAATGATAGAATAAACAATTCCGATTATTGTTTTCCTCTCTTGTTTATCCCTCTCTCTTGTTGCTTTGTTGTCCGACTCTATACCAGACATACAATAGCGCATTCTGAGCCATTGATATCATAAGTGTAACGATTTTGCACTGTTTGCCAAACTTTATTATTGCATCTGTATAGAATCACGTACGGAAGATCCGAAATCCAGGACAGGAATCACATTGTATCGGGTCTTCCCCCCCTTATGACCAGGTTCATAGTGCTTCATGATGCCAGATAAATAGCGAGCTTCGCCATGTGTTTCTGCTGGCAGATCTTACTGGTCATAAGGGTATTCCTTATTGACTTAATCGGCATCAGGAATTATAATTTTACAGGCCGGGCAATACTGCCAGGGGATAGTCGTATAATTTTGGCTATTTCCATTGAGTAATTTAACAGAACACCGACGCGTTGGTCCGTGACAGTTTGAACAAAGAATAGTTTCCACAGAAATACATTTCAGTGATGACACGTTAAGGTAATCGATTGAATTTTTATCCAATTGCCGAATCGAACCTTTAAAAAGATTTATTATAAAAAACTTTCATGTAGTTGCCATGAATTTCAAAGGTTGGAATTGGGATATGTGGTTTGGTGTGGTTAGGAATATTGGTTATAAGTCTCATCAACATTGCAGTGATTGTTGCAAATCACAATCCATTCTTATATGATTGGTATATACTTGGAGTTTCAATTATTGTATTAATTGTAATTACAATAATGAGAAGTCGGTCAAAAAAATAAGAAAATCAATAAATGGTCTTTTTTCACAAAGTCCCGCGATGTGACAGAACCGAAAAAATCACATCATGCACCAGCAATGGTGCATTTATCAAAAGACACGAGGACACACCAGAACCAGTCGACACAACAGAGATAATCAGATATCTGAAGTCTCGCCACGCACCGTTACTGGTGCAATCACCGAAAGTCACTAAGACGCACCAGAACCGAGGAACCAGTAAATTAACGATTACAGATTTAGCTGCTGTAATAATGCCAATATCATCAATAAGCATTTCGCCAACCGATTTTGGAATACTCTTCATTTGCTACACTGTTTCATTAGCAATATTTACGGTATGGGGAGAATTTACATTATTAAAAAATCGACCCCCCCCTTCTTCAAATGAAGTAAATCACACGACCAGACAATATTTAAATTAAAAATATAATCTGGCTATAGTGTGTTAAAGATGGCTGACGAGTTAGTAGCGGGTTTAGGCTGTGTAGGTTTGAGTATAATCCTATTCATAATATCTGGGGCGATGATATCACAGACTTCGGGTTCTGTTGTGAATGGAACAACAAATGTTGCGACTGGAATGGCAAACTCTATGGGCATGATATTCGGTCTTGGTGGTGTTCTTGCATTTATTGTGGGTATCATTTTAATTTTCGTTGGTTTTAGAAGGGGTTCTGGGAGTTAGGTCTGGATAATTTTTTTCATTTCTATTTCTGTGATAGTTCATATCCAAGGCGATTATGTGATTATTTTCTGATAATCTCTTATCTTTTTTAATAAGTCTCGCCACGCACCACGCCACTTTCCAAGCCATGAAGTCACGTCAACGCACCAGAACTCTCATATCCACGCACTCCCGGACACATCTTTTCAGGCAACAGAACGCATTACTAGAACAAAACCAAGAATGATTTTTCAAAAATGATTATTTTCTCTCTGACAGTTCAGGTATAGCCGCACCTTTCTTGTTTTTTCTCCTGCGGTAGATTGCATAACCGGTACCACCAATGATGATAAGCGGAAGCAACGTGAAAAGGATGATAATAATGGCATCGATCATGCCTAAAAACCCGGCGATTCCCTGGTTGATGGTCGAGATAAAGTTAAAACTGGTATCA
>Ga0187854_10001839_pt1 | contig 19450 bp, 19 predicted proteins | sample June2016WEW_6_15_FD_132445 | JGI IMG/M metagenome (GOLD analysis project Ga0187854, IMG submission 132445) | Peatland microbial communities from SPRUCE experiment site at the Marcell Experimental Forest, Minnesota, USA - June2016WEW_6_150 | ecosystem: Environmental > Terrestrial > Soil >...
AGATCATCTTGGGAGCGCATTATAACCCCTTGACCTAACAACTAAAAGAGACTATTTTTAGCATCAGGTTGCCCTTCGGGCACCCCGATGCTAAAAAAGGAAATTCCTATACTATTAAATTAAGGATAATATCTATTCGCTTCATTAATTTATTCTTCCATTATCGACTTTTAATTCTGTTTGGTGGCAATTATTTGCTGTACCGGCTGGCAGTGCGGTTCTTTAACCTTATGCGTCCCGCTGTAAAAGCCGTCCTCTTCTTTTTCCTTATTGTTTTTCTCTCTTTAAGTTTCCCCCTATCCAGGCTTCTCCTGCATTGGCAGGAAAATTTATTCACCAGGATTTATTATATTTTCTCGAATTTCTGGTTGGGACCCTTGGCTATTTTATTAATGGGCGCTTTTTTAATCTGGATGATATTAAAAATATTTAATTTCAAAGAGCCAAGCTCGAAGGCCATTATCTTAAGTTCTGTCATTTTTATTTTAGCGATGAGTTACTCCGTTTACGGTTTATGGAATGCATTTAACCCTCGAATAAAGCGGCTGGAAATAAGAATAACCAATCTTCCGCCGGGATGGAGAGGGAAGACCATTGTTCAGCTTTCAGACATCCATCTGGGGCTCGTTCACCAGGCGGATTTTATGCAAAGAATAGCAGAAATAACCCGGGCTATTCATCCCGATCTGATTGTGATTACGGGCGATTTGTTCAACGGGAGAGATGGTAATTTGGAATCATTTCTAAAGCCGATAAATCAGCTGGAAGCTTCCAAGGGAATTTTTTTCGTTACGGGCAACCATGAATTTTTTTTAGGGCTGAGAAAAGTGTTTTCTTTGCTCTCCAAAACCCGGATCAACATTCTCAACGACCAAACTGTCAATATTGATGGTCTCCAAATCGTTGGTTTAGGATATTCATCCTTTGCTGGAGAGACCGATATTCAAAAAGAGATCCAGTCACTTCCTAATTTCAAGAAGGGCTTGCCGAGTGTTTTGCTGTATCATACGCCGACGAATACCGAACAGGCAAAGGCCAGTGGGATCAATTTGCAGCTATCCGGCCACACGCACAAAGGTCAATTTTTCTTGGTCGAATTATTTGAATGGATGATTTACAAAAAGTATTATTATGGACTGCACCAAGAAGGTGATTTTTCAATCTACACGACTAGCGGCCTTGGCACTGTGGGCCCACCGATGCGCCTCAATAGTCATTCCGAAATCGTGGTCATTACCTTAAAATAATTATAGCCAATAGGCTTTCCCCAGACAGGAAGAAATAACATTGTGAAGTGAAACGCTGATAACATCCTGGGTATGGTTTGGGGGACTCCCCCTCACGGAAGAACTATCCTGAGCCACGCCAGAAGCAAGGTGGGGTATTCCTGAATGAAGGAGCGCGTGTCTGGAAGGGGTGGACATAGACCACGCCTCTCGTTCTTAATTCTCCCCCCTTGACGACTCATACCCCTACCCCTGCCCTAGGACCAGGACGCCAGGGGGATGGGGATCGGGGAGAGAAAAACCCCGGCTACCCGACTGATGTGTCATTTCCCAACTACCAGAACTGTGAAGCTGTCCTTGATCATTGTAGGGCGCCGCCTTAACCCTTCCACCGCTGACGATGTTTGCGGAGAAAACCGTGCGGCAGGCAAATAGATGTTGTGTGTCTTGGGATCAACCGCCATTGTGCGAGATCCACGTTGCGTAGTAACGGTCTCTAATACTTCGTATTTGCCGGGAGAAGACTCCCGCACCACGGTAAGAGTACCATCTCCATTGGCGCTGAAGGCCAATCCCGTTTCCGGATCAAAACCATTTCCGTCAACACCTTCGCCAATCGGCACGGTGGCAACTACTCTGCCGATCTCCGTGTCCAGAATGACCATGACCTTGTTGTGGCATCCCGAATAGACGCGGTGATGCTCCGCATCAAGTCCCATCCCGGTGGGTTCCTCGCAAGGCTTGAGTGAATACCTTTTTGTCAACGAGAGTTTCCGGCTATCTATTTCCACTACCTCATTGGTGTCTTCGACATTTACATAGACCTTGCCTTTGCCGTCTGCTGCCGCAAATTCCGGTTTGCCCCCAAGAGCAATTGTGCTGGCAACCCCACCGGAAGTGGCTTCGAACACAGTGGTGTCCTTGCTACGGCCATTGAAAGTGAATACTCGTTTAGAGGCAGGGTCGTAAAGGATAGCATCGGGATTTTCTCCAGTTTTCACTTGACCAAGGACCTCCAGTGTTTTCAGGTCGAAAATAGTAGCCGTATTTGCCCTTCCGTTACTGGTAAAGCCTCGGTTCAACTCCGACGCTATAGCGATTCCATGCACGCCCGGAGTGTCGACAATATCGCCTACGACCTTATCTGTGTCGATATCGACCACCATAACGTGGGTGGACCGGGAAATATACAGCCGCCTGGCTGTGCTATCTACGGTTAGGTAGTCCCAACCGCCTTCGCCGCCCAGTTGCAGCTTTTTGATAACGTGATATCCAGGGTCCGCAGCATAGGAAATAGTACCGGCAAGGAGACTGCAAAACAATATGAATGCTTTCAGGATGTCACCTCCTTCATTTATGTTTCTCTCATTATAAGTGTTCGGCTCCTAATTTTCCCGAAGCCATAGCGGAGGAAAGAACTCAAGTAATCCCATCAAAAATTATTCTCGCTTTCCTTGATTTCCCTGCTGGTTCCCCTGGATGAAATCGATGAGTTGTTTGGCGGGCATCGTTCCGCTGTGGATTCTTCCATCGGGCAATACCAGGGTAGGAGTCCCGGTAATCCCTAAGCTTTCGGCTACCTTGATATTGGAATCAATTTCCTTGGTGTCGCACTCCGGCTGGGGGATGGTTTTTTTGGCAAAAGCATCCTCGAGCATCGTTAAGGATTTATTGCAGACGATACTCTTTGACTTCCAATAGGCATCCTTGTGCATCGCCAGAGGGAAGAGAATCATGTAAAAAACGATGTCTTTTCTTTCCTGTATAACCTTCTCCATCTCCTGATGGAGTGTCGCGCAGTAGGGTCAGTCCGGGTCGGTAAAAACGGCCACCTTTCTGGGAGATGCGGCGTCCCCCATGACCAGGGCTTGACCCAAGGGGATCTTGGAGAAGTCAACTCTTCGACTCTCCATGAGTTGGGTTACCCGTTCCATGGTCTTATTCTTGCCGGTCTTGACCTCGATGAGCGAGCCTGAAATGACGTAGTTCTTGGAAAAATCCAGGTAAAGCAACCCGGGTCTTCCCTTATTCATGATCGATACTTCCCAAAGCCCCTTCATCGGGCTCACTTCGATTTTCACAATCTCCGCATCGGGAGCCTTGAGATTCTTAAGGATTTCCTTTACATCCTGGTTGGTTATGGTGTGGCACTTCTGGCAGTCCATCTCGCACCCGGTCTTATCGAAAGCCAGAGACCCCTCCGGGTTGAAGGCGAACAGAGCAAAAGCCAGAAATACGGCTGAGAAGAGAAAGACGAAATATCTCATCATCGGCGACCTCTCCTTCCTTTGCATTGAACTATTATAAAATAAATTAAGCAAATTCCATTCCAAATTTTGGAAGGCGGAAAAAATGATATCCTACTACTACTACGTTAAATTGATTTAAGAATAATCGTAAAGCCCGTATTCATGGCTTGAAATTGGGTTTCGAGACCATTCATTTTTGCTAAAACACAGAAGCACATGAAAGTATTGGTTTATCATTTTTAACTTAACGAAGTAGTACTAGCTTCTTAAAAGATTTGTCGCCTTTTTACACAGATCGGGACAGCGGTTAAAAACCAGGAAGCATTCCGGCCGGAATCCCCCGCCCTATCAACCACGTTGGAATGGATCTGAGCAGGTGACCGGTTTGGTAGAATTGCTACTTTCTCCTTTCCCCCTAGTATAGGAAAAAAGGGGAAAGGGGAATTTTTTAACTCAAAGTAACTGTTTGGATTCAAGACAATAAGGGGTTGAGGTTGTAGGTCTTGCAATAGGGGCCTATTCCTAGTATATTCGGTTTAATCTAAAAGAAGCGCCATAGGCGATACGCCCTCTTTGTTCTCCAATCGAGGACACAGGGCGGGAAGATAGGATTAGATGCCCATTTGAAAATAAAAAGGATGCACTGGAGGAAAAAATGCCCAAAAAAAGCTTGAAGCCGACAAGCGCACTTTTAGTAACTCCCGTAGTCTTGGTCACCTGCCAGGATGAGGGGGCAAAGCCGAACATCATCACTCTGGCCTGGGTAGGAGTGGCCAACTCCGACCCGCCGATGATCTCAATCGCCATCCGTCCGCAACGGCACTCGTACGGGATCATAAAGAGGGCGGGAGAATTTGTGGCCAACCTCCCCACTACTAGAATTCTGAAGGAGATGGATTTTTGCGGTGTCGTCTCTGGAAGCAAGTTGGATAAATTTTCAGCGACCCAACTCACCCCCATGGCTGCTGAAAAAGTGAAAGCCCCCCTCATTAAAGAGTGCCCGGTGAACCTCGAATGTCGGGTGAAACAGGTCATCCCCCTTGGGAGCCATGATCTTTTCTTAGGAGAGGTGGTGGCTGCCCATATGGATACCGAGATCCAGGATGAGAAGGGGCGGATCGACATTGGCAAGGCCAAGCTTTTTGCTTTCTGCGCGGGAGCAACGGAATACTGGAGCCTGGGGGAGAGAATTGGCGGGTACGGTTTTACCAAAGGTAAGCTGGATTAAGGCCTGGATGTTTCTATGAAAACCTAACTCTCCTTTGCCGGTACAACCCCATCCGATACCGTCTACGGGGTTTACGGCGGGATGCTTCAGAAATTCGTCAACTCCAAGAACGCCATGGAGCGGACGATACCCTGCGGGCGATTGAGTTCGCCTCCCCTGCCTTCCTGGAGGCCGTCCTGAAGGCCTATCGAATGGCGGAAGTGGGCGCGACCACGCCCAGGGGAAAGATCATGACCGACGAGCAGGGAAAACCGATCAAGGTGGAGACGTCCGAGGCCCTCACCCAGGCTGTAGGTTTCAGGCCGGAACGCATGTCCCAAATCTCCGGGGAGCATCGGACGATGCAAAATGTAAAGGCTTATTTTAACGACAAGCGGGATGATCTATATGCCCGCTACCGGCTGGCCAAAACGACGGAGGATAAGAAGGCAGTCATCAGCTCCATGCAGAAGTTCAATATGGAGGCGCGGAAGTATCGCGGGGTCATTCCCCCAATCACCATGACCTCGCTGCGCCAGGCGGTGAAACAGCGGCCGGAAAAGCCGTTCATGGCCTTCGGAGGAATCATGAATGCCAACCTATGAGATTGTTCCTGTGAGAGATCTTTGGAGGGGATTGGAATAAAAACTTCACCTACAAGTCATTGGTGGGAACAATATTCGAGAACCGAGGATTACGAGTTGAAGGTGAGGATAAGAGGCGGCTTCAGCGGGAGCCGGATTTATAGGCGATCCGATGGACCAATTGTTGGATGCCGTTCAGTCTCCGCTCAATTTCTTATAAGCCAGTTCAAACAATGGCCTAAAGTCAGGAATCTTCGTTTTCCCAGGGTCGATGTAGTAAACAGCTTCTTTCCATTGACTTTCATATTTAGTCATGGTGAGTCCAAGGCTATCAGCTTCCTGCTTGGGTAACTTAAAGAAGAAGGCGAACGTCTTCGAACCAATCCATTTAATTCCGAATGCATTAAAAAAGCCTCCCTTGAATCCACAGTAGTGCTTGTTGAATTTGATCTCGAGTTCCCATCCCTGCTTCTTCACATATTGTTCGAACCTGGGAATGCCAGATCAGCTGTCCACTTCTGAGAACCTATCCTACCTCGATTCTGGGTAGACGCTCTGGCGGGTGATCCACATGAAGGTTGAGCCAAAAGATTGAGATAAAAGTGCAAAAATGAAAGTCCATGTAGGTAAAACCCTTCACCCACTCCTGATGCCTGAAAAGATGAGAAGATACGAAAGCTTATGCTCGACATAATTGCTTCCTCTCTTCTTTCATTTCTTTCATTTACAAAATTTCGTTCATAAGATTTCCCTCCGCAAATCCCTTTTTTGAAAATATCAAATAAATTCAGATAAATACTAAATGATTCTGGACGGCATCCATATTGCTATACGTAGAAAGGAGAGGAGGATATTTTCCCGACGGTGTCGTTAAATTTTTTCGAATTAATCCCCAAGGAGTGGAAGCTTATCCTAATTTTTCAAAGGTATCTCCTTGAAAAATTTCTGATCTGATTGGGTATGGAATTCATGGCCTCGTGACATTGAAGCACTGTTGATGGATAAGGCTATTGGGGGGATTAAGGATTTGTAATTGAAGCAGATAAGAATTTTTTTAATCATTTTTATATTAACCTTTCTAATCCTCGCTGGCTGCGGAGGGGGTGGAGGGGGTGGAGGGGAAGGTAGCAGTAGCAATAGTACTGGCAGTAATACCAGCAATACCAGTAATAGCGAGGGTGCAGGAACCATAAGTTTGGCCTGGGATGCCAATGCCAGTTCAGCCATTGCCGGCTACAAAGTATATTACGGGACCTCGAGTGGGAACTATCCGGATGTCATAAATGTAGGAAATACGACAACTTACACTGTCTCAAACCTCCAGAGCGGACATACCTATTATTTCGCCGTCACCGACTACGAAACTTCTGGAAATGAAAGTCAATATTCGAATGAAATCAGTGGGACCGCAAAGTGAGGATGAGACATTCATCAAAAAGAGAACCCAAGCCAATTCTCTATGAAAAGGGTCCTAAGTTTGCAGGCTGTTTCGGCAAGCGCATTTTGGGGGCAATCACAAAAGGTCTTCCTGAATCTCGGCTTACCTTCCAATAAACCGCTAATCCAGCCTTTATATTCCACCCCAACAAGTAGATAAGAAACGGCCACAGAAACCCATGACTAAATCCCCAATCGTGTCCCACTTTGCAGCAAAATTTGATTTTCAAAGAAGCGACTGCCTATGGAATCCTTGAAGAGGTAGTAGCTCCCGGAGTATCAGAGACCAAGAAATCTGGTTCTTTTACTATTCCTGGTATCGGGAAACTGGTCCTTGTCAAAAGGAAAGCTCGCATGGGTCACAATCCCGCTACTGGTGAAGCGATAAAGATTCCTGCTAAGACCGTGGTGAAGATGCGGGTGGCAAAGGCGGCTAAGGAGGCGATTGTGCCGGGGAGGAAGAAGTAAGGTTTTGGTGAGGTTCGAGTCGGCAAGAAATAGGGAAAAATTTAGGGAACGAAGAAGGGGACAGAGTGGCCGGGATAGAAATATGGAATTCTGAAGAAAGGTTGTGGATAAGATGAGGATAAACCTGTTAATATCTGTCTTATTGCCACAGAAATTAAGGAATTCTTAGCAAACTGCCTACTTATGGTGCATCTAGATATAATGAAAAATCAATTGGTTATATGAACATGGCTTCAAGATGGGCGTCATTTGGGGTCTTCAGGGCAGCATGGTTTTTTCATGCCTGATTTATCAACAATCTCAGGGTCCGAGCCTGCAAAAAGGCCCCCAAATGGCCACTCTCAGGGGGTATGCACTCCTAATTCACATCGGGTGCGTCTCTCCGTGATCGACCCAGAGGAAATGTCCTATTTATGTGGCCTTCGTTGTTCTGGGCCGAGGGTCATTGATTCTTATTTTCTTCTGCGAGCACCTGGCCAGATCGAATCTTGAGAAGACCGGAACAACTGTAAAATTCAAGAAAAACTCACCCAGAAATTTGCCTTGCCACTCCGTATCCAGACCCATTTGAACGGATTCCTGACGGTTGTTCTCTCTATAAGACCAATATCAGGAATCCCTTCTTCCAGTATTTCACCCTCGCTTACACAATGGACCTAAAACCTGATCCTCCACTATTTCCAGGGTAAACCACTTGGTCCCGCACCCGTTTGAACCTTCAGTGTCTGTTCCGCAAATGATCTGGCGTTTTTTACCTGGAATGCCGTGGACCTCAGTTTGGCAATATCCTTCCAGCAAAACTCTCGTCTCCACAACTTGTTTGCAGGTTGGACAATATCTATGTCCGCCTTTTCGTGTATCCATAGCTAATATCTCATTTTACTCTGAATTACCAAAAAATGTGAGGATTTGCCCAAATTTCCAAAGTCAGGTAAAATCAGGGATAGGGAAAGGCTCTCAGGCACAGTTCGGGCACAGTAAGCAGACATATGCCTAAAGGTTTTCACCAGAAAAAGTAGGGATTTGACCCTAACGACATTGGCAGACCAAGCAACGAGTTCGTGTTGAAATCATCAAGCCTTTAATTTGTTCCAGCCCGTTATCCACCGTTAGGGAGGAAAGAGATCCGAGGATTGTGATTCAAACTCCCTCCAATCAGGGGTAAAGTAATATAGGGAAAATATTTGGTGATCTGGTTTCAATAACCGATGAAGGCGGAGAGGAAACAGCGAAACGCATAGATTTAATCCTTCGACCCGGGGAGGGATGCCCATGCGGTGGAAATGGATAGTCGGTATTATCGGGTTGGTGGTCGTCGCATTGATCGTAATCTGTTATGTAGTTATGGTTACCTATGACTTCAATAAATTGAAACCCAAAATGGCTCAGGCGGCTCTCGAGGCCACAGGTCGCGAACTGACTCTGGGTGGGGATTTCAAAGTTAGCCTTGGATTCTCTCCATCCATTTCCGTGACTGACGTGAACCTCCAGAATGCCCCCTGGGGTTCGCGGCCAGAGATGGCCAAAGTCAAGCGCCTGGAGGTCCAAATTGCCCTACTCCCCCTGATTCGCAGGGAGGTTCAATTCAAACGGCTGATCCTGGTGGGGCCGGACATCCTGGTGGAAACAGATCGTTCGGAAAGATCGAATCTCGAATTTAAACCTGGAGCAAAACCCAAACCCGAAGGGGAAGAAAGAAAAGGGCTAACCTTCCTGGTTTTCGAGGAGCTAAGGATTGAAAAGGGAGTGGTGACCTACCGAGATGGAAAACAAGGGAAAACCTATTTCATTAATATTGACGATCTGACCGCATTTTTGCCGCGCGGTGAAAAGGCCACTGATTTTAGCTTGAAAGGAACGTTTAACGGACAGCCCCTCGAGATACAAGGAACGACTGGCCCCATTGGAGCCTTAATAATCCCCGAGAGACCCTGGCCTATAAAGGTGACCGTCAAGGTCGGCGGGTCCACTATAACATTTGAAGGTTCGCTGAGAGATGTCCTGAAAGGCAAAGGATTAGACCTGAAGTTCAACGCCGATGGGCCATCGATCAGGAAGGTTGTCGAGGTTGGGGGAGTCACCAACGGTCCGGACCTGGGCCCGTTTCGTTACGTAGAGTTTTCCAGCGGGCGAGATTGACAAAAACATCAAATGAAAGGAAAATCAAGAATGAATAAATTGACTCGTGGCGTAGGTTTGGTAGCAGTAGTAATTTTCGGGTTGATAATCCTCTCAACGTTTGCAGGGAGTTCGAATGAGAGCGGCTACTCGCCCGAAATGCAGGCGAAAATTGACGAGATGAAAAGGGAGTTGAAAAAGTATACAGACGATAGAGCTACGGTAGAAAAGAACCTTGAAACTTTTGCCACGTTAGATTTCGTTGTATTCAGCAATCAGGAATGGGTCCGGATGCACGAGAGTCATTCAAAAGACGTAAAAGTCAACTGGCCTGATGGTCATCACACAAATGGCATAGACAGGCACATTGAAGACCTCAAAGCATTGTTTGTGTATGCGCCTGATACTAAGATTAAGGTGCATCCTATAAGATTCGGGTCAGGAGAATTTACCTGTGTAACAGGGATTATGACCGGAACATTTACTAAACCTATGCCTATCGGAGACGGCAAATTTATTCAACCCAACGGCAAACAGTTTTCCCTTCCCATGTGTACCGTAGGGCATTGGAAAGATGGCGTTATGATAGAAGAATGGTTATACTGGGACAACGCAACATACATGAAACAAATTGGCATCGGACAATAGGCTAAGTGAGGATTGCAAAAGCGGCTAAAGAAGCGATTGTACCGGGGAGGAAGTAGGAAGAAATTGCTTTTGATTGTTTGAGTTCAAGAGTTAGAAGATAAATGGGGGGAGGTGTGATGGAAGAAAAAATATCCGAGTATGAATTTGTTATTAGAGCAATTAAGAGGCTGAAAAAGCCACCGTACAAAGGTATCCACTCCGTTTACAGTGGTTTTAATCAGGCCTTCCGGGAATACTTCAATAAGGATCCGGTGGAATCCACTACAAAGCTGGCTCAAGAAGGAAAAATCGTAACGCGACCGGTAAAGGGAGGGGCTACGCTTTACCTGCCTGAGGATGCTCCAAGTCAATCAAAAGGTGTTCTGAAGAAAATCATAGAAGAGGGTGATTCTGATAGGGACCAGGAAGGTGGTTGAAAAGAAATTTCTGAAAATATTGGGACCCTCGGCCACGGTTTTAATAAATTCGGCGAGATCCGGATAAGATCTCGCCGAATCCCCTTTTCCAAATATCAACTTCAGTTTATCTTTTCCAATAGACGAACTACTTTTTCGTGGAAGTCCCTCCTTTCCGAAACTTTCTGCAACCAAATCTTAATTTGCCGGGGCGAACCGGCGTTAGAAAATGCTTTTCTTGTTGCCATTTCAATCGCGGCGTAATTATGATCCAAAAGGAGCTTTCGTTTCTCCTTTCTGGGCAATTGTTGAATTCCCAGATTCAGCTTCTCCTTGCAAATATCGCAGAGGCATTCTGTTGGCATCCTTGAGATTTCTCTCATGGCTAAATGATCACGGATCTTTACCTGTCTCAGGTCACTGGGCCTAAGAAAGTTTTCCTTCCGTGCTGCGATCGCCGGTGTACCCGAATCGAAAGAAATAAAATCGAATTGATCTTGCTTGGCAAGATAGGCAGCCAACAAGATAACGTCCATGCGACTCGTTCCCAGCAGGTGGATTTTTTTGATTTTTCTATTGCGTATATGGAGCAACAAATCCAAGAGCCTTCCCGAATCCCTGAAAATACGCATCGGTAAAGATAGGCCATCAAAGGCCATCGTCCCAACTCGGTCTAAGAAATGATCCAGATGCTCTATTGAAAAACCATGAAAAGGCAGAAATATTTGGGTCTCAGGCAAATGAATATTTCTTATTTCAATAGACTCCCTGGCCCATTGGACATTTACTTCGATGGAATCTTTGAAACCTTTTTGCTGCTGACTTAAATCTTTGGCCGGCGCCACGGGATAATCAAGCGCCGTTGTAATATGCGGATGAAATTTGATGGCGGCCTCTTTCAAATGCAGCGGGTGAAGATTGAGAGTGTTGCCCATAAATATTGGTTTACCTTTAATCGAAACAAAATTTTTGAATCTTCTACTTTTTCCTGAGGTCACATTAAATATCTGCTTTCCTCCAGAATCCAGCATCCTCAATTTCGGTTTTGCATAATTCAATAAATTGAAAATCTTTTGGGCTGAAGCTCGACTTCCTAAAATGTCTGGAACGTTGGACAGCATCGCTTTCAGCCCATTTGGGGACTCGCCTATCCGATCACAGCCGGGGCAAAAATAGACTAAGTCGCCCATTTGTCATCACTCTCGAAACGCTTTGAAAGATTGAGTCACTTTGTATAAAACCTCCCTTAGGGAATAAAATTTTTTGGGGGGAGCCACCCCCCGGGTGTTAGGGTGTTTCGGGGTGTTAGGTTTTGGGGGCCTAACACAAAAAATAATATAACATCATGAAAATATTAATAATTTTTTAGCTGTTAGGATGTTAGGTTAAAAATGGGGGGAAATGGAAGAAATTTTTGGGGGAGCGATTCTTTACTGATCAGTTTTCTATACGTCTCCTCCTTATTTATTTTTTCTATAGCAGTAAAGTAAGAAAATCACAGCCAGTATTGAGTGAAATTGATATTTATAAAGTAATTGATTTAGAAATAAAAGATTAAAAAATCTTTAGCGATCAAATTAATTAATAGAAGAGTAGGGTTTAGTTTACATGCATATGTTTTATTTCATTCGGCGCGATCTTCAATGCTGCCTTCTTTTCTGATCGTTTTCCGTCTTCTGTATGAACTTATTCTTGATAACAATTTAATGATCTCACTTCTGGGATTGCCGGGGCTGGTAATTTTTTTTCCACATTTCAAAGTTGAAATATGATCGCATAAGGCTCCTCCCAAAAGGTTTTCTGATCTTTCTCCAGACGGAAAGATACATAACATTATTGCTCCTTCTTCTATTTCATCTTTTGATAGAATTTGTGTGGTCTGGCAAAGAGAGGAGCATCAGCAAGTGGCAGGTGTTGTCGTGCCCACTTCAGCCCGCCCGGTTCTTTCCCGCGCTGACAAGCGCCACAGGGACGCAACCGATTTATCTGAACCATGTCCAAGAATGAATGTCAGGGGCGAAAGAGACCACTGTCCCTTTGGGATTCAATTATTTCTTAGCCTAAGATTAGCCTAAGACTAAAGACGCTTGAGGAATTGATACCCTCATCTTCTATATATGTTTCAATCCTGGAAGAAATATTGATTTTGTTTTAATTGCAGGCTGTGGACCAGCTCAAAGGGGGAATTTTTCTTTCATTTTTCCATTTTTCACCCTAACACCTCCCCAAAAATTAAAAAATTATTAATAAAATTTAATAGTTATAAATTTTTTAGGTGTTAGGGACGGGGGGCTAACACCCCCCTACTACCCTAACACCCCCGGGCCCCCCTAATTTAAAGGATTACCATCTGGGTCTTCTAGGTCTCCGGACGGTGGCTCTTCGGGCTCTGGCTCTTCCGGTTGAATGGCAACGGGTTTTGCCTTGCCTGATGGAAATGGGAATCCGGGTTTTTTTGGTGGGGCGCTTGCCTCGATTTTGTTCTGGGTGGCAGCATCGTGAATCCCCGGAATATTGGATTTTGCCGAAGGGCTTGGGTTCAACTCCAGGTCATAGAACTGATATTGGGCGCCTCCCTCTTTCCAGTTTGGATCATCGTCCATAAGCTCAGAGGGCGCAGGGAGGCCCATGTTGGGACCTCCTTGGCTTCCTGTGTCGGTCACCTTGAGGTGGGCCTTCCCCGTTCTTTTGGCTTTCTTCAAAGAATTTTCATCAGGGAAGTCCTTATCCTGCTCGTCTACCCAATGAACGAGGCCATTTTCCTCGCATCCCTTCGCCCAGGAAGAAATGGTAGGGCGGGATACCCCAGAATGTGAGGCGAGATCCTTTACGGAAACGTGCTGCTGGTCCTCAATATACTTCAATCGCTCTCCGGTTGTTTCTGACATCCTCCCGAGATTCTCCGCAAAGGCCTTTGCGACAATTTGCGAAGCCATTCGATAGTCGGCTATTTCGGCGATCACTCTGCCATATTCATCTCTTCCGCGCTGGAATTGATAGAGGCACGCGACCGCTTGGATAACGTTGAGAATCTTAATGAACGCCCATCTCGTGGCGATCGGCAAGGGCCTTATTTTTTTGACGTGCGAAGCAATCTCCGGGGCATAAGGAATTACGACAGAGATTGGTTCCAGAAGGCTGTGGAATACTTGCCACACTTTCCAAATTTTTATTCCATTATTTGCAACCTGGGTAATCCCACCTGAAGCTTGGTCTCCGCTTTTCTCTATAATTTTTTCCGTCTGCGCAGAGGTTTCATTTGGATGGATCGTAAACATCCGGTCCTCTAACTGCGCCTCTAGGGAGTCAAGGATTGTTGTAGTTATGAAGCTAGTAGGCCCTTCCATGATTATTTCTCTCGTTACTATTCTACCGTCCTCATTTTTCTCAGGCACTAGGCGAACTATCCGACCTTCTGATAAGAGGCTTCTGACGATTAGGGCAATTTCACTGTCGCCTCGTTCACCGCTAAACTGGAAGCCCTCCATCACGACCAGACATTTGTGCCGAAGATCGCTTTCCAGGTAGTAGAGCGACTTTTCTGACCCAGTGGTAATGGTTTGATAAGCGTCTTTGGGATAGAATGCCAGACAGTTCAAAAGGGTGTACGATTTCCCCGCGCCATAATGCCCCGAATTTTTTACGGCAAGGACGTTTTGGCCGGGAATGCACGAATCCTTTATCAAGCGCGAGTCGAGCGCTGCAAAAAATACGGCAATGTTCTTGCGCTCGCCAACGACAGCCTTATTGACGGCATCAATGCGCAATTTGCAGAGTTGAGGCTCCTTTTTCAGCGCCTCAGCTTCTGCACGAATTTCAGGATCTATTTTTTCATCTTCGATTTCACTTGTGGCACTCCCCACTGCATTTTGGCCTTGCATCATCTCCTGAATGATTTTCATTTTAGTATGGACTTGTTTGGCCAGGGCATCCATATAATGATGAGCAGTCGCCGGATCCAATTTCTTCAACAATGGTAGAATTTTTTCTTTAATATGGACAGCCGCCTTTCGAAAATCGATAGGCAACTGGGAAATTAAAATCGATAAAAATGCTGGAGCTGCTTCGGCCAGTTTCCGAAAGTCCTCAGGCTTGTGGGCCTTAAGGAATCCCGAGACGCCGCTGCTCCCAGGAGAGCTGGGCAGCGCCAAGACAAAAACAGGGAGTCCTTGCAGTGCCAGCGCCTTGCCGATCCAAGCTATGCGCTTGGGATCGTTAGTTGTGTTTACAATAAAGATGGTCTTTGACTTAGTTGCTATTTCGATGAGGTCCTTGAGATTTTCCTCCCGCATGAGACCGGCATCTAAGCTGATTGCTGGGAAACCCGCCTGGGTTGCCATGGTGGCATCGTCAACAGATTCTGTAATAAACAACTGTTCTTGACCAACTGCTTTTTGTTCGTAAATAAGGGTCTTATTTTTGAATGGGAACATGATGCTTTACTCCTTCGACGATTGTGATTGCCTTCCGGCGCTGAAATTGGTTCTTCTCTTTTTCGTTTTTCATTTTTCTTCTCCTTGTGGTTAGTTTTGGATAAAAAAATAGCCAACTCGGTTTCCGGGGTTGGCCGCTTCTGCCGCCGAATTTTTCAGATGATCATGTTACGCATCACCTCATCTTAGTTGGGTGTGACTGACCGACCTTGGGACATTAAACAATCAACTCTTGCGATTGTTGCCTATCCGAATTCTTGGCCGCCACAATGACCAAAAATAAACCTGCTGATGGATTAGCCATTGAAAGCCCTTTCGTCTTCTTCACTATAATCCCGACAGGCTAGGAATTCAGGTGGAGTGCTGTCCAAGGTGGCGGGGGACTAACTGGCCAGATGGAATTCTTGAGGATAAGGGATTGATTTGTCCTTCTGGAGATCCCTTTTGCTCCAATTCTGGGAAGACCATCGGATCGAAATCGCGAAGATCCACTGTGCTAAAATTGTGCTAAAATTAACTCAAAAAGACTGGAATAGATATAACAAACTGAAACAGATGGAAATGAAATGAATTGAAATTTCGCTTTAATTTTCATTAAGCTACGGGAAAACCGGACCAATATCAAGGGATTAGAAAATTTGCTCTTATTAGTATAGCGTCGGTATTATATACCGAGACTTGACAGTCTCACCCCAAAATTATAATCTTCACGCGAAAGAATAAGAAGGAATTTTCCTCTCCAGTTGCGGGGAGAAGAGATGCCAATTTCGGAGGATTTCCATGAAGGATGATTTTTCTGCCCTTTTTCAACCGCTGACCATCGGGAGCGGAGGGCGCAAACTGACCCTGAAAAACAGGATGGTTATGGCTCCGATGGTGACCTGCTTTGCAGACAGCCACGGGGAAGTGACCCAACGCTTGGTGGACTACCACATCGAAAGAGCCAAGGGGGGAGTGGGGACCATCGTAACGGAGGCCATGGACGTTGACGATCAGATGCTTTTCCACCGGCTGGGTATTTTCCATGACCGCTTTATAACGGAGCTTGAGTATCTGGCAACGCAGATCAAAGAAAATGGCGCTGCAGCCATTGCCCAGATTAATCAAACCGGACTCCGGGGAAATCTTCCCGGTCCGGATCAACTAACCAAGGCCAAGATCACGGAATTGGTGGAGGCCTTTGGGAAGGCTGCAGACCGGGCGAAGAGAGCGGGCTTTGACGGCGTCATGATCCACGGAGCCCATGGATACTTGATCAGTTCCTTTCTTTCCCCTTTGACCAATCACCGAAAAGATAAATATGGGGGGACTCGGGAAAAGAGGGCCAGGCTGGCTGTCGAGGTCATCCAATCGACCCGGAGTGCTGTCGGAGAAGACTTCCCCATTTTTTTCCGCATGAATGGGGATGATTTTCTCCCGGGGGGAATTACCGTCGAGGATGCCCGGGTAACCGCTTTTTTGGCTCAAGAGGCCGGGGTCGATGTGATCTCCGTAGCCGGAGGAGTGGGCATCATGGCCCATGACCTTTCTCTCGGGGATAATAAATCTTATTTTCAGATGATCATGCCCATGTATATTCCCAGGGGCTGCCGGGTTGAACTCGGCGCCCAGATCAAGAAGAGAATTAAGGTTCCCCTGAGCATTGTGGGCCGGATCAATGATCCTTACCTGGCCCGGGACATCATCGCCAACCAGAAAGCCGACCTGGTGGATTTGGGCCGGCAATTGCTTGCCGACCCCTATTTTCCCCAGAAAATCGCCGACGGGCAGATTTCGGACATTCGTCAATGCATTGCCTGCAATTATTGCCATGGGAAACGCATGCGGGCCATCAAACATGTTCATTGCGCGATCAATCCCCTGGCGGGCCGTGAAGAAGAACTCAAAAGTATCCGGCCTGCCGTAGAGCCTCGAAAGGTTATGGTGATCGGGGGAGGAATTGCGGGCCTGGAGGCGGCCCTATGGCTGGCGAAACGAACCCATCACGTCTCCCTGTTTGAAAAGAGCAATCAATTGGGCGGGCAGGCATTATTGGCCGGCTTGCCACCGCATAAAGAGGAGATCCATACCTTCCCGGAATTTTTAATCCGGCAGGTGAAAAAGCTTGGCGTCGAGATTCACCTCAACCACACGGTTACCCCGGAGTTTGTGCTCCAGCAGAAGCCGGATGTGGTCATCATTGCCAGCGGAGGACGGCAAATCCAACCCTCCTCCATCCCCATCGACCCGGAAATAACCTCCCTGCCGGCCTGGGAGATCCTTTCCGGAGGGGTTGAGAAATTAGACCAGCCAGTCGTCGTCCTGGGGGGAGGGTTTGTGGCCGCGGAAATCACTGAATACATTCGCGAGAAAGGCCTGGCTGAGGATATCACCATCGTGGAGATGCGAGAGGCCATTGCTTTCGACATGGAGCCAGGCTTTCGGCAAATGCTCATCGAAAGCTTGAAGAGTCTGGGGGTGAAAATGGTCCCCCATTTCCATATCCAGAAAGTGAGCGCCACCGAGGTGATCGGGCAGGATTTGCAGAGCAAACGCCCACTGAAGCTCAAGGCGAATACGGTCGTGATCGCCCTGGGAACGGAATCCGTGCCCTTTCCGGTTGAAGCCGTTAGAAAAGCAGGCCTAAAGGTCCTCTATATCGGGGACGCCAAGGAACCCCGGGGAATTGTCGAGGCTGTGCGGGACGGATTTTTAACGGGAACTTCTGTTTAGCGAAATCGATACTTCTTGTTACGATTGTTCTTGAAAATCTATTCCGAATCGGAAGCAGACCCCGCTGGAAGGAGATCTATACTCGTGCCCTGTTTATTCTTGACAAAATTTTCACCTCTTGTAAGATATTTCTGCATTTTTTGGGAAAGAAAAGATTGAAAGGAGGGAAAGGGAAATGAAAATCGGGAAGATCGTTTTGGCTGTAGCTTTAATCCTGGGGATAGGCGCCGTCTGGGGAGCCCAGGCCCAGTCCCAACAACCCAAAGAGGTCGTCATCGGTGGCATCTGGCCGCTCACCGGCCCGAATGCACCCACGGGTGTCGAATGCACTCAGGGAGCCACCCTCGCCATGGATATCATCAACGGGAAATATGTGAAAGAAAATTTGAATCTTCCCCTGGCCAAAACCGAGGGCCTGCCTAACCTGGGAGGGGCCAAGATTAAAGTGGTTTTTGCCGACCATCAAAACGTGCCTGACAAGGCGATGAGTGAAGCCGAGCGTTTGATCACCCAAGAGAAGGTTTCCGCCTTGATCGGGTGTTATATCAGCGGTGTGACCGCCCCGGCTTCCCAGGCGGCGGAACGGCGTAAAGTCTGCTTCCTCGACGCCGATGCCATCGCCCCCACGCTGGTCAAGAGAGGGTTCAAGTATTTCTTCCGGGTGACCCAGGATGATGAGATTTGGTTCAGGGATTTTATGTTTACGCGCTTCATCCCTGACGTTTTAAAGCAGAAAGGCGGCAAGATCAAGAACATCGCCATACTCAATGAGAACACGCTCTGGGGAACGGATGCCGCCAAATACGGTTCGGAGTTTGCCAAGAAAAACGGCCTCAATATCTTGACGACCATCGCCTACCCGGCCCGTTCCACCAGCTTAACCTCGGAGGTGCAGAAGCTGAAGATGGTGGAAAAGGATACCGATATGCTCCTGAGCGCTTGCTACACTGCCGACGGCATCTTGTTCATGAAGACCTTCAATGAGATGGATTACAACCCGCCGATGATCTGGAACGATGGGGGTTACCGGGAGCCTGCTTTCCTGGAGGCTTTAGGAAAAAAATCCGACTTCATTCTGCAGAGAGATGAGTTCGCCGTCGACATGGGGGAGAAAAAGCCGATCGTCCGAGCGGTCAATGACCTCTTCCGGAAGCGCTTCGGCGTGGACATGAACACCAACTCTTCCCGTAACTTCATGGGGGTCATTGCCCTGGCCGACGCCATTAACCGTGCCGGTTCCACGGACTCCGAAGCGATCCGCAAGGCTCTTCTGGCTACCAAGATCCCCAGTGAACAATGCATTTGTTCCTGGGAGGGGATCGAGTTTGACCCGACGAACGGCCAGAATATAAAGGCCGTCTCTCTCATGCTTCAGGTATTTGACGGCAAGTGGCGACTGGTATGGCCTTTCGATGTGGCCGTAAAGGACCTGGTGTACCCGATTCCCAAGTGGTCTGCGCGCAAGTAAGAATCGGCCTTTTCTTATCTCCGGGGGCGGGTTGAATCCTGCCCCCGGTGCATCCGCAAAGGACTTCCATGCTTACTCCGGAAATCATTCTGCAGACTTTGATCAGTGGACTGCTAATGGGTTGCATCTATGCCCTGGTGGCCGTTGGCCTTTGTTTGATTTGGGGGCTGATGGAAATTGTCAATTTCGCCCATGGCCAGTTCATGATGCTGGCCATGTTTTTGGCCTTCTGGATGTATACGCTCTTCGGTTTAGACCCCCTTTTGTCTCTTCCCCTCGGCGCCATTGTGCTTTTTATCATCGGGGTCGCCACCTATCACTTCATCATCAAGGGAATGTTACACACGACTTTCTTCGCCCAGATATTTGCCACCTTCGGCCTGGGAGTATTTTTGCACAGCATGGCCCAATTCCTCTGGACTGCAAACTACCGGTCGATCCAGAACCCTGTCCTGTCTGGGCGCCTCGCGGTCGGCAATATCTTCGTCGGTTTTCCCCAGATGGC
>Ga0187854_10001840_pt1 | contig 19447 bp, 15 predicted proteins | sample June2016WEW_6_15_FD_132445 | JGI IMG/M metagenome (GOLD analysis project Ga0187854, IMG submission 132445) | Peatland microbial communities from SPRUCE experiment site at the Marcell Experimental Forest, Minnesota, USA - June2016WEW_6_150 | ecosystem: Environmental > Terrestrial > Soil >...
CTGTCGGGCTATCCCGAGTTACGTAGAGAAGACATTCAGGCAGCGCTGTTTTACGCCACGGCTTCACTCGATCACATGGAAATAAGAGCAGCAGGTGGCTGAGATTCATAGAATATATCTTGAGATAATATAACTCTCAATGAGTGTAAAACAATATCTGATACTTCTTGATGTCCATGCGCGGAAGAGACATTATCACGAATCAGAGGGCGGAACGATAGTTCGGTTCATGGTCCAGCTTGAGGTAAGTGTTGGTGCTGTTTGGAAAGAAGTCGTTCGGTATGATTGTGCGCATGATTACATCCACAAAGATTGCTATAATATAAAAGGGAAGGGAAGGAAAACAAGACTGAACCTGGATTATCAGGAAGCCCTGGTCTTCGCGGATGATGATATCAATGAGAATTGGGAGATTTATCGAGAAAAGTTTTTGAGAGGAGAATTTCCATGACAGGTGGGACGGCATTCACCCAAAAGAACACGATGCTTGTGACGGAATTCGATAGGTATATTCTTGAACATCCCGAATCGGCGGAACAGATCCCCGACAGTGCCCTTGTTGTAATGCAAATTGAGGGAGACGAAGAATTTAACAAATGGGCGAGGGAAGCTGCGCAGAAAGCGGCGGATGAATCAAACCCTCGCGTCTATGTCACCGTGACGGAGCTGAAACCTGTGCGTTCGCGTATTGAGAAGCTTAAGATTGAATTGGCGGCATGAAGACAACGCAACCACTCAACAACTCAACCGTATTCAGTCAACTACTCAGCCACTCAACAGAGCACTCAAGACTTTTATCACAGACGTGCATCGATGAACGCCACGCCCTACCGCAGCGAAGCTGCTGCGGTTTGACCGGATATGCCGTTCTATCCCATAGCCGGTCAAGGCATAATCATCCGCATTTATCAAGGCCCTTATCCGCCCTTATCTGTGATGAAAAACGCAACTACTCAACCGTCTTCCAAGCGCAGCGGTCTCCCTAGCGGAGCGGTCTCCCCTCTCCCCTCGGCACTTATCCGCCCTTATCTGTGATGAAAAACGCAACTACTCAACCGTCCTCCCAGCGTCAACCGTCTTCCTAGCGGAGCGGTCTTCCTAGTGAAACGATCTTCCCTCTTCCTAGCGGAGCGGTCCTCACTCTCCCCTCGGCACTTATCCGCCCTTATCTGTGATGAAAAACGCAACTACTCAACCGTCTTCCTATCGTCAACGGTCATCTCTCATGATTCTGTTCCTTCGCCTACTCAACAACTCAACAAATCAACGGAGCACTCAAGACTTTTATCACGGACGTGCATCGATGAAAGCCACGCCCTACCGCAGCGAAGCTGCTGCGGGTTGACCGGATATGCCGCTCTATCCCATAGCCGGTCAAGGCATAATCATCCGCATTTATCACAGCCTTTATCCGCCCTTATCTGTGATGAAAAACGCAACTACTGAATCGTATTCACTCAGCTATTAACCAAGACATGCCTCACAACTCAACCACGCAACCGCGCACCAGGATCATGTTGGAAAGGCACGGCATGCTCGGGAAGTTGACAAGTCTCGCCAACATGCGCCTCATAGACCCTCTGAGTTATATAGACTCTGTCAGGCTTGTGAAGGAATCGAAGTTTGTGCTCACACATTCTGGGGGGATCCAGGAAGAGACAACGACCCTCGGAATACCGTGACTTACAATGCGCCAAAATACCGAACGGCCAGTGACGGTGACTCGGGGTACCAATACCTTGGTCGGCAAAGACAGCCAAAGGATCGACAGATGCGTCACGAACATCTTGAGGGGAGACTTCAAGCGTGGCACTGTGCCTGCTCTGTGGGACGGCAAGGCGAGTCAAAGAATAGCCGGCATAATTAAGAACCAGTTGGCGATTGGCCAAGACAGCGGAAGATGATTAATATTATTACGTTTATAAAAAGAATAATTAGAAACATAATAAATAACATTGAATACCTTTATTATTGTCGTCTCTATAAAAAACCCAGCTTGCCCAAAGACTTTAAACAGAGGTTGTTTTTGGTTTGCGCGGGAGAGGATTTGAAATCCGCGGTCCAAAGTTATCGCCAGTTATTCTACCACAACGTAGGCAAAACAATTAAAGAAGCAGATTTAATCTGCGCGCATATTTTTGACCTTTTAGGCAGCGGCCCCACGAAGCTTAGCAGCGCTGGGGAGGGCTACCAGCCAATTGACTGGCATAGTGATTTTAAAGCCCAATACAGATGGGATCCCCACATTTTTTATAAAGATATCAAATACGGCCATGTCAAGGGAGTGGATATTAAGGTTCCGTGGGAGTTATCGCGTTTCCAGCATTTGAATGCTTTAGGCCAGGGGTATGCCTTAACCGGTGACAAGAAATACCGGGAAGAGTTTGTCAGTCAGGTGACGGATTGGATAGAGACTAATCCAATAGGCTTCGGTGTTAACTGGGCCTGTACTATGGATGTGGCTATCCGGACGGCAAATTGGCTGGTCGCTAAAGAGTTCTTTGAGGAAAGCGCCCTACCCAAAGAATTTCTTGAAAAGTTTTACGTGAGCACCTGCGAACACGGCAGGTTTATCCGGAACCACCTTGAATATTCATCCGAGTTAACCATGAATCATTATATCGCTAATTTAGCAGGATTATTCTTTATTGCGGTTTATTGCCCGTTTTTTAAGGAAAGTGCTTCCTGGGAGAAGTTTTGTGTAGATGAGCTTGCCAAGGAAATCCAGAAGCAAGTATATGAAGATGGCTGTGACTTTGAAGCCTCCACATCGTATCATAGGCTGGTGCTTGAAATGTTCTTTTATTGCGAACTTTTGGGGAAGAGAGCAGGAGTCGAATTTCCACAGGCTTTTCGGGATAAGGTTCGCAAGATGTTTGAATTCTCGCTTTACTGCATCAAACCGAACGGGAAAATTCCTCAGATCGGTGATAATGATAACGGCCGGTACCTGAGTTTTTCATCCCGGCCGGTATTGGAACACAAATACTTACTTAGCTTTGCGGCAATTTACTATGGAAACTTAGAGTTTAAGCTTTCAGAATTCAGTTTTGATGAAGAAGCTTTTTGGGTGTTTGGTACGCAAGGCCACGCGGTTTTTGAGCAGTTACCTACAAGAGCTGACCCTTTAAAATCCCGCGGTTTTCCCGATGCTGGGTGGTACATTATGCGTCACAATAAGCATTATTGTTTCATTTCTTGTGGCCCCAACGGCCAAAACGATAACGGCGGTCATGCGCATAACGACAAGTTAAGCTTTGAGTTGATGCTGGATGGGGAAGATATCGTTGTGGATCCGGGGACCTATGTGTATACAGCCTACTCGGACGAAAGAAATAAATTTCGTTCAACTGCTTATCATAATACGGTAGCATTGAATGATGTTGAGCAAAATGCAATTGGCAAGGATTTATTTTCATTAAAATGCGGAATTCGGATTAGAGGTGCAAGTATGGAAGAAGGGAAGGACATAATAATATTTAGAGGCTCAATTGAAACATCAGAAAGCAGTTTGAAACGAGAGATTAACTTTGATAAAAACCGAGGAGACTATTTGGTCCGTGATAATGTTATTGATAAGCGGCCGAATAACGCAATATCCCGAATTCATATTGGGCCTGGATTAGAAATCATTGATCGGCAAATCGTGAAGAAATGCGTGGGCAATAAACTTGCCCAGATCGAATTTGAAGGAAGAAGTTTTGATGAGAAGCTGTATGATTATTCTGTGGCTTACGGGGTAAAGGAGCGAGCTATTGTGATGGAGTCTCCTGGGGGCGACTCCCCGGAGATGGTATTCAAGATTACGAGGGGAAATCATGAAACAGGTTCTGATTAAAAAAGGAAAGGCATTTTGTGAAGAAGTCCCTGCGCCCACTGCGAGTGATGATTCTGTATTGGTACAGGTATTTTATTCTTGTATCAGTGTTGGTACGGAGTTATCGAGTATATCGTCCTCCGGCGAATCTCTTTTTAGAAAGGCCCTAACCCAACCCAAAAAAGTCATGGAGGTCGTTGAAAACATCAAGAAGAATGGTTTTGGGAGAACAATTCACAAAATTAAAAGCAAAGTTGAGGAGGGGGCGGTAACGGGGTACAGCGCTGCTGGGATAGTCCTTGAGGTAGGAAAGAATATTAAAGATGTTGCGGTGGGAGCAAGGGTGGCTTGTGCCGGAGCTGGCATTGCTAATCACGCAGAATATATTGAAGTCCCGAGGAATCTCCTGGTAAAGGTACCCGAAGGAGTCGATTTTACTGAAGCCTCTACGGTAACACTCGGAGCAATTGCTTTGCAGGGAGTCCGTAGGTCTGATCCTAAGCTTGGTGAATTTGTCGCGGTGCTAGGATTAGGTATTCTTGGGCAAATTACGGTGCAACTTCTGAAAGCCAATGGGAGCCGGGTTATCGGGACGGATTTAGATGAAAAGCGGGTAGAGAAGGCGCTTGAATTGGGCATGGATCATGGAGTTAATCCTTCGGCCGAAGATGCAGTGAAGTCGGTAGTCGGTTTTTCGCATGGAAACGGAGTTGACACCGCAATTATCACTACCGCCAGCAATTCAAATGAACCTCTAGTTCAGGCTTTTCGTATGTGCCGTAAAAAGGGAAAGGTTGTGTTAGTTGGTGTTGTTGACATGCATTTTAACCGAGAAGAGATGTACAGGAAGGAGTTGGATCTGTTGATTTCGACTTCTTATGGCCCTGGGCGGTATGACGAAGGCTATGAACGGAAAGGATTGCTCTATCCTTACGCATACGTGCGCTGGACAGAGACCCGTAACATGGAAGAGTACTTGCGGTTGATGGCCGAGAAGAAGATAAACATAAAGGCGTTGATTGGAAAAGAATACGCTATTGAGAAGGCTCCGGAAGCATACGAATCACTAAGTGTGCCCGCAAGCAAGCCGCTGATTGTGCTTCTAAAATACGGTCAGCAGCAAGAGGTGCAGATTAGTAGAAGAATAGACGTAACGCCTCAACCAACAAAACAACAAGGTGTTATCAATATTGCCGTGATAGGCGCAGGTGGCTTCGCTAAAGAGGTTCATCTTCCGAATCTGATGAAATTAAAACATCTATATAGGCTATACGCCATCGCCAGCAAGACCGGGAATAACGCCAAGGCAATGGTGCAGCGTTTTGGTGCAGTGTATGCCACAACAGATTATCAAGAAGTCCTCAGAGATAAGAATATTGATGCCGTTATTATTACTACTCGTCATAACTTGCACGCCAAGATTGCGATGGAGGCATTGCGGGCAGGTAAGGCTGTCTTCTTAGAAAAGCCAATGGCCATGAATCAGGAGGAGCTTGATGCGTTAGTCAACGCCATTGAAGAAACTAAGCTGCCATTCACGGTTGGTTTTAACCGTCGGTTCTCCCTTTATGCTCAGGAAATCAAGAAGCATATATCACAAAGGATAAATCCCATGATTATAAATTACCGGATGAATGCTGGATATTTACCCCCCGATCATTGGGTGTACTCTGAAGAGGGCGGGGGGAGAATCATTGGGGAGGCCTGTCATATCTTTGATTTGTTCGAGTTTTTTACGGATTCTGAGGTGGAGTCAATTTCGGTCGACAGAATGTCACCAAGAACGAATCAATATAGCAGTGAAGATAATGCTATCATTACTTTGAAATACAAGGATGGTTCGGTTTGCTCGTTGACTTATACTACATTAGGCAATAATGCATATCACAAGGAATATTGCGAGATATATTTTGATGGAAAAATAATTGTAATGGATGATTATAAAGAGTTGCGAGGAATGGACATAAGAGTTGCAAAGATAAAAACTGATTATCCAAATAAAGGTCTATTTGAGGAATTGGTCGAGTTTAGTAGTTGCATGAATGGTAAGATGCCAATTCCAATTCCTTTGAGGCAATTGCAGGACGCCACAGAGATAAGTCTTAAATTGAGCGTAGGCTTATAATGAAGTATTTTTTGATAGGTCCCTATCCACCGATATTAGGCGGAGTGAGTGTTTTCAATTACCGCTATACAAAGGTGCTAAAGCAGAGAGGTTATGATATTGAGAATATTGACCTTTATAGAAAGACCAAACTGAAGAGATATTTATGTTACCTGAAACTTTTTGTTTGGCCTAGAAAATCGGTCTACCATTTAGACAAATTTATCCCTCCCATTGCGGTTATTCTGCTTCTAAGACCGTTTAGATCCAGCATCATCTTGCATCACCATTCATGTAGATATTTTGAAACCCTAGGAGGGATTGAACGCACGATTTTTAGATGCTTTTTAAGGAAAGTTGATGAATGCATTTTTATTAGCGAACAACTGAAAGCATATTACAGCCAGAATGGCTTCGCGTTACCAACTAAGCTAACTATTCAATCTCCGTTTCTGCCTCCTCCATTGGAAGAAGAGGATAACATTTGGAACACTTATGATAGCAAAACACTCTGTTTCGTTAATAGTCACAAACCACTGCTAATCGCTAACGCGTTTCAAATTGTGTTTTATCAAGGCGTCGATCTCTATGGGCTTGATCTGTGTGTTGATTTAGTATCGGAGCTTAAAAAAATATACCCTCAGATAGGATTATTGTTTGCTTTAGCTGAAATAGGCGAAACAACGTATTTTGAAGAAACTATACATCGAATTAGGAAAAAAACAATTGCCGATAATTTCTTCTTTATGACCGGGCAAAAAGAGCTTTGGCCTTTATTTAAAAAATGCGACTTAATGGTAAGACCAACTTATTCAGATGGGTATGGCATTAGTATCGCGGAGGCCCTCTATTTTCATTGTCCTGCAGTTGCAAGTGACGTTGGGGGCAGACCCGAAGGAACGATCTTGTTTAGAAACAGGGACTTTGATGACTTTTTATGCAAGGTGAAAAATATTCTAGTCAACCCCAAGAAATCACCATATAATTTCGCAAGACAATGAGCCTCTCTGCAGCAAGCTACAGGGTATCAGAGGCGGGACAATTTGTTACGGCAGAGGCGGGTCTGACCCTGTAGGAGGTTACAGGGAATCGTCAGGTTAAACATGCATATTGGAATATTAAATTTAAGTCGAATAGCCACATTAATAGAGGACATTACCAAAAAAGGCTTTTTTCACCTCGTATCTGCTAATTTAATCATTGGTTTCATGGGATTTGGTTCACAGCTGTTAGTTGTGAAATTTCTTACCCCTGAAGAATTAGGGCAAATAAAGGCGCTGCAGGCGTTTGTTGCTTTTGCAGCTGTTTTAGCCGGGTGTGGCTTTAATACTTCGGTGCTCAAGCTCTGTTCTGAGAAACGGTCCGTAGAGGAAAAGGCGTACATATTTAGACAGAACTTATTATTCTCTATAATTCCTACCTTGGTTATTCTTTGTCTATTGTTTCTATCCGCTAAATTGCAGGTGTTGTCACCCGACAGAACTGTAAATAAATGGATGCTATATTATATGTTTGTTATACCAGCCGGTGTTTATACATCATTGGTCATTGTGTATCTTCAGTCGCTCAAAAAGATACAGCTAATGGCTAAGGCCCAGATTTTTATTCGGATCCTGAGTTTTATAGGTTTGGTTTGTTTAACATATTTAGTGGGCATGAATGGTTATATAATCGCATCAATTCTTGTAGGGTATATCGCTTTAATACCTTTGGTGAATATCGTCAAAGGGTCATTAGGAGTCAAAGGGAGAATTAATACCGTTTTTAGAGAAAGTGTTTACTACGCCAAGTGGAGTTTAGCAGCCAATGCTGCCGGAGTAATTGGGACTTATGGCGATATTTATTTGCTAAATTATCTAACGAAAGACAGAGTTGAGTTTGGATATTACAGTTTAGCCACTATATTTGTTTTTGCAATGAACGGAGTAACTTCTACTGTACAAGCGATTTCTGCACCTTTCTTTTCCGAGAAAAGTGCTGACAAGGCAGAATTCTTACGGGTCCTTGTTAAATATGAGAAGCTTATCGTACTGCTTGCCTTCGGCATAACCGTTCTTGCAATTAGCATAGTTCCTCTCTTTATAAGTATGGCTTATGGAGAAGATTATGCCGTGGCTGGCCTTTTTGTCAGGATTCTGGCATTGAAATATTTCCTTTGGAGTTGTTATGCCCTACTTGGAGTTGCAATTTTTGGTCTCGGTCGGATGAAATACAATTTCGTTTGTTCATCCATCTCAGTGCCACTTTCGCTTATTCTGAGTTATTTATTAATAGTTTCTTATGGTTTCGTTGGTGCGGCGATTGCTCAAGTAGTAGCTAATTTGTTTGCTCTCCTACTTATTGTGGTTATCTTTAAACATGTTATCAAGATACATTTTAAGGGTATCAATTCAGATCGGATTGCTTTTAGGAAAATATTGTGAAGAATTTAAAATGAGGTAAGCTTATGGAATCAATGGGGTTATTTAGGCCATTCAAATGGTATCGTTATTTTAAGCGAAAATCTTTACTGAGGAAATTCAAATCCATAGGACGCAGTTTCCAATTTGATCCATTAAGCGATATTTTGAGTCCAGAGTATATGGAAATAGGGGATAATGTATTTATTGGTGATTCTGCTTATATTTCGGCAGAGATTAAGATAGGAAATAATGTTATGTTTGGTCCCAGGGCTGTTATTCTGGGGGGGGATCATTATTTTGGCGTGAAAGGTAAGAGCGTCCGTTTCTTGCATCCTCAACGAAGGGAAAATTCTTATCCTATTCATGTTGAGGATGAGGTTTGGTTTGGGGCTAATGTTGTTATCCTAAAAGGGGTAACGGTGGGTATGGGCGCGGTAATTGGGGCAGGTAGCATAATAACAAAATCAATTCCTCCATATACTATTGCTGTCGGGAATCCATGCGATCCCAAGAAAACAATATTTGATGATGAGATTTTGCTCAGTCACTTGATGCTTTTGAACTATAGCAAGGAATTCTCTCAGAAAATTGTTGCTCGGAGGCGCGTCGAATTAAATCAATTGGGGATAAAGAAATTACCCACGGTCGATAAGTCTGATAGATATTGGGAAAGATGTTGTGAACAGGAATTTACCTCTGAAGCGAGCACCACGGACGAGCGAGACTACCCACCTTAAGTATGTCGCATAATTGCCTTGACTAAGGGGGGGTAGGTTCATACCTCTCGCGCTCAGTATTTCTTCCACTCTGTGATCTGGTTCGGGTGCACCGGGAACTGCTCTGCCAGTTCTGTCGGGTCCTCTTCTGCCCCGATTGTCTCCAGTGCAGCTTTCGCCTTAAACTCCATGGTTTCTTCTGGGTCTCTGCTCTTGTCGCTGCTCCTTTCTGTCGTGCTGTTAGTTTAGAGCAGCTTTATCACTTATGCCACTGTCCAGTTTGTCCCGGCCAACTGTTAGCTTTGGACGTATATATTTCGAATATTTTGCTTTCAAACCTGAAGATATCCTTATGAATAAGAACATTACAACTTTCTTGCCAGTGGCTTTCCTTTATGTTGGCGCTGCTCTGCTCTTATCATTCTTTTTACTTGCGTCAATACCCCTTACGTTCCTTTTTATTGTGCCGATCTTAGTTGGATTAGCTTTACACAAAAAATTGACTGTCCTGCTAATTTTAACGATCGTGTATGTTACTGTCTTCCATACACTGACCTCACTACTATGGAGTGAATTCAAGGTTTTCGAATCGAATGGTAAAGGCAGCATCAACTTCATCATTTATAATCCATTCTCGACAACCATTTGTGTGGGATTTCTCACATATATCATATTAAATGTTAAAACCTTTGTCATTGTGTTAATAAGGCAATCTAGAGGATTAAAGCAAATACGGACAATTGTAATCGAAGTAATCATACTGACAGTTGTTTTACTATTTAATTACGTATACATTATAGGAAAGGGCGGCCATCCACTCATTGCGGGATACTTTTACCTTTTTTTTCTCCCGATGTTGATGTTCGTGGCAATAGTACTGGGTAGTATAAAACATGATTTACGGGAAGCTGATTTTAATACGGTGTTGAAAGCATTGTTGATTGCTTCGTGTGCTTTGGCATGTTTTGGGATATTTGAATTTCTGCAAAAGGAAAATCCTATTGTTTCCTGTCTGCGGACAAAGGGGTCTTTGGAATGGTATGCATCATATTATTCGATGACAGAGGAGTCACCATACAGAATATTTACTCTCATGGGTCATCCTCTGAGTAATGCATCCCTTTTCATAGCGGCTGTTCTCTATTCCCTTGTCATGAAGAGAACCTGGGTCTTTTTGATAGTTCTCTTTATGATCGCAAATGTGTTGACATTTGCACGAACAGCTATGGTTCTTGCCCCTTCGCTGCTATTTCTGTTCTTTCTTTTGAGAAAACAAAAAGCGATTGGCATCCGATTCTTACTCATCTTAGTTTGTTGTTTAATTTTGACTGGCGTCTACTTATCACCGTTAGGGCGCGGTGTAGAAAGACGATTTGGAAGCGCTACATCTCAAGGTTCAACAATGATACGGGTCGGGGCATTAGCGTATGTAAAAAATAGTTTGGTAGGAAACATACCAGATATGTTGTTAGGCCGGGGTGCAGGGGAATCTCGCGAAATGTCTGGAGAGTATGTTGTGCCGGGAGCGTCGTTTGAAATTCCGTGGATAATGATGGCCATTGATAATGGAATAATTGTAACGATAATCTACATGGGTATTTTAATGCATGTATCGATTGTATTGCTTCGAGGTGTTAAGAGGAAAGACGACATGTCGATTATTTCCTTTTTAGTTATTCTTGGGGAATGTACTCAGCTAAGCACTTACAATGCACTTATGAGTCCTGTGAACCAGATGAGCTTGTTTCTATGGTTGTTACTTGCATTATCGATGGGATATAAACTCGTTCGTGAGGAAAGATGAATTATGAAAGTCGAAAATATATCTGTAAGGGAAGTTCTGGTTTGCAGAGATAAGAAAGTTGACGGCTAATCAGCGGAAAAATATCAGGTATCAATGAAAATAGCTATTGATGCAAGATGTCTTCAAAGGTCAAAAGGCAAAGGACTTGGGGTCGCCAGGGTGCTCGTTAATTTACTAAAAAATATCCCGACAATCGGCACGGGGCATGAATTTGTCGTTTATTTGAGCGAAGATGAAGATCTCCTTTTTGATGTAGATCTGAGTGATCCAATATTTACAAAAAGGGTAATGAAAGAGAACCGTCTCACCAGGTATGGACTTTTGTGGGAGAATATTGTCCTTCCATGGGCGCTAAATCGTGACAGGCCGGATGCACTTTTGTCTCCGTCGTACACGACGCCCTTACTCTTTACTGATGTGCCGAGATTCACTATTGTCCATGACATCTCATACAGGACCTTAAAGGGGCATTTTTCGCTAAGACATAGGCTTACCTTTGACATCCCGTCGCTTTTGTCGTGCAAAGTGTCAAGATTGGTCTTTACTGTGTCGGAATTCTCAAAGAGGGAGATAATCAAACATTATAAGATTGATGGCGATAAGATATCGGTGGTTCATTCTGGGGTTGAGGGAAAATTCAGGCCTCTCGAAGAGAATAAGTACAGAAAACTTAAGGTATCAGGAAGGGATATCCCAGAGAACTACATTTTGTATATTGGATCTATCTTTAACAGGCGAAACGTGGAAAAACTATTATCTGCTTACGGGATGCTAAAGAAAACCGACGATCCTCCGGCCCTCGTGATAGTCGGAGAGAACAAAACATTTCCTGTGATCGATATAGAGAGCCTGATAGATAAAATAAATTCAATGCCGGGGGGCGGCAAAATATTCCATTTGGACTTTGTCGGCGATGAGGACCTTCTTTCATTATATCAGCAGTGTGAAGTGTTCGTATATCCATCTTCGTATGAGGGCTTTGGACTTCCTGTCCTTGAAGCGCTTGCATGCGGAAAACCGGTTATAACCGGAGATTCGACGTGTTTTACCGAAATAGCCGGAGGAGACGCGGTTTTTGTAGATCCAAAGGATGAAGGCCAGATACGTGGGAGCCTGATAAAGATACTGAAAGATGATCACTTTCGCACAGATCTCGCAGCCAGGGGATTAAAAAGAGCAGCATTATTTGATTGGGGCAGGTCGGCAACGAAATATATTAATATAATTGAACATGCTTTAGGAGGAGGTCACAATTAAACGAATTTCAGTGAAGTAGATACCCACGGGCAAGCCCGTGGCACTAAAACAGCTCAAGGTGCGCTTGACGCGCTGCGGGCGTCTTCTCATTCACCCACGGGCAAGCCCCGTGGAACTCTGCCTTTCGGGTTATTAGACTTATGAGCCTTTTTTTCAAGTTGATCCGGGTCATAAATATCGAGATCCAACCGTATGCGTCGCTTATCGCTTTTGTCATTCTTATTGTGCATGGGATTAAAGCAGTTGTTTCCTTGTCGGAGCTTAATTATGAAGATGGAGGAAGTTTATTAAGATGTGCAGATACGCTGAATATAGAACAAGAAACCTTCTAACCAACCCAACGTGAATGTGGGTGACGGGGAGGAATTACAACGGGCGATTTGTTGAGAAAAGACTGGACTAAATAGGCTAGTTGGTAGTGACAGGGCATTGGTATTTATGGCAAAAGTTTAACGACACGGTACGGTCCGAATGATATTCGTAGAAAAGGGTTAATAGGGATGAAGATACTCATGGGTGATGGAGTTCAATACAACAGTCCTACCCATGTTGGTTCACACAATTATGCGGATTTGTTTGCCCAGGATAGACACGAAGTTTTCTGGCTCGGGCAGACGGTCCACCTCCTGAATATCGTCCGGGCCGCCATGAGACATCCCTTGCACAAGACGTTAATCGCTTCTTGGCAAGCCGGTGGGATCAAGATTCGTGATAACTTGTGGACTTATCATCCACTGACACTACTGCCTCACCGGGACTTTACATTTCTGGCGAGCAAATTTGTACAGGAACATACCTTGCAGTTCACCTTGCCACCGGTGCGTAAGATTCTCAAAAAGCTTGGCTTTGAACGCGTTGAATTGTTGTGGCTATCCCAATCGCTTCACTCCTTGTCGTTAGCACGATATGCACGATATGGAAAGCTAATTTACCGCATGTCTGACGATTATATGCAATTTAGAGGCATTCCCGCCAACATGGAGAAGGCCGAAACGGAGATTATCGAGGTTGCGGATACGGTTTTTGTCACATCCCGCAAACTTTATGAAAAGGTCCGCGCAAGCGGCGGTGATAAAGTGTTTTACCTACCCAACGGCGTCGATTTGGCGCACTTCGATATTCCAACACCAGCCGAACCTGTGGACATTGCTGCCCTCCCACACCCGCGAGTGCTCTATGTTGGCGCGATCAAGGAATGGTTTGATTTTGAGCTGATGATTCATGCGGCCAAGAGCCTGCCTGATGTTTCCTTTGTTCTCGTCGGGCCACACATCAACATCGAAAGGGCGGCGGTGGTGCCGAACGTTCATATTTTAGGGGTGCGTCCTTACGCTCAACTCCCACCCTATTTGCATCATTGCGATGTCGGGGTTATCCCATTCCTCAAAACACCGCTGACTGACAACATCAACCCGGTCAAGATATTCGAGTATTTTGCCTCCGGTCTGCCTGTAGTCTCAACAAATATGTATGAAGTAGAACAATTACATTCACCAGCGCTTATAACTAAAACCCCAGGTGAATTTGTTGATGCGCTAAAGGAGGCACGTGATTATGGGCGAGGCCATGCTGAATATCTGCAGTTCGCCCGAGCCAATAGCTGGCAAAAACGATATGCACGCATTAAAGAAAGGTTGCTGCAGTGAAAGCGCCCATATATCATCAAAAGGCTGTTTCGCCACGCGGCTCCGCAACTGACAATGTGGAGCTGGTTCAGCCGCTGGTCAGCATATGCGTTGTGACCTGGAATCATGCCGAATATATTGAAGACTGCATCCAATCCATTTTGGCACAAGCATACCAACATACGGAGCTAATCCTGGTGGATAACGCTTCCCGTGATGAGACCAGCAAAATCCTCGCACGACACGAACACCACGGGACCGTTGTCTTTAATGCCGAGAATCGAGGCTATTGCGGCGGAAATAATCAGGCTATTTCTATGTCAAGAGGCGAATTTGTGCTCTTGGTTAACCCCGATGTTGTGCTCAAGCCGGACTATCTGGAAAACGCCGTCTCAGCGATCCGTCAAAACTCGAAAATAGGCACGGTGTGTGGTCTCTTGCTTCTCGGTGACGAAAGAGAGCCCGATTCTCGAGTGGCCACAACTGGGCTCCGCATTTCCCGTACCAGAAGAATGTATGCACGGGACTACGGTGTTCGTCTCAGGGATCTAAAAAGACCAGCAGGAGAAGTTTTCGGTAGTGATGGTTCCCTGCCGTTATATCGACGGACAATGATTGAGGATGTATCCATCGAAGGAGAGTTCTTCGATGAAATGTTTTTCGCCTACAAGGAGGACTCGGATGTTTCATGGCGAGCGCGGCTCCTTGGCTGGAAATGTTTTTTCAATCCTAAATCCACAGCCATTCACAGGCAGAATTTCAAGCCGGGGAATCTGTCTCTCCGCAAAAAACAACGTTCGAGCATTAAAATGCATGCTGTCAAGAATGACATTATCACTATCATTAAAAATGAAGATATCACCAATTTTTTGCGAGATATGATAATAATTACGGCGAGACAAATAGGCATTCTGGCATATCTTATCTTTTTTGAACGAACATCATTGCCGGCCTATATGTTCGTATTTGCCAATTTGAAATCGATATTATCGAAAAGGAAAGTCATAAAAGCCAAACAGCGCATTCCCGTGAAAGAGGCTGTTAGGAATCCATAACAATATCGGCCTTATTAGGACCGCCTGATGGCAGTGTACGAGAAGGCTATATCCCTGAATAAGGCTGGCGGCTAAGGAATTCCGTATGCGGATTGCACAGTACTACCCTTGGGTGTACCTCACAAGTGGCATTGAGCGTGTGATACTTGAGATATGCCGACGGAGCCGGCACCGGCATACCATCTTTACAAACCACTTTGACCGTGCGAACACCTACCCGGAATTTCGGAGTCTGGAGGTCATGGAGCTGCCTCCTGTGTCTGTGGAGAGGTCTTTATGGCCGGTTCTCAAAGCCGCCATAACGATTGCCTCCATGAAGGTGGACCTTGAGTCTTTTGACGCTTTGATAGTCCACTGTGACGGTTTGGGAGACTTTATTCTGAATCGCCAACGGCATATACCCGTGGTGTGTTTCTGTCACACTCCGCTTCGTCCTGTATTTGACGTTCATTACGCGCATCGTGCCATGGAACGCTATAAGGGCGCGCGGCGGCTGGGATTCAGGCTTTTCTCGGCAGGCTTCAAGGTCGTGGACCAGTGGATGTGGTCCCGCTATCGGTACGTCCTTTTTAACAGCAAGGAGACACTGAAGCGCGCACAACATGGCGGACTGCTGCGGGGGTTAAATGGCAACTACGAAGTGCTTCATCCTGGTATCGATTGGCACGGCGTGGAACCTACATGGCGACACGAGCCATACTTTCTCGTTGCTGGCCGCATTATGTGGACCAAGAACGTTGAGACGGCTATCGGCGGGTTCGTGCATTTCAAGAATATGCGCCCAGCTCACAGACGGTTTCGGCTAATTGTTGCCGGGGCAGTCGATGCAAAAAGTCAACCGTACTTGGCATACCTGCGGGAAACAGCGCAGAATCGCCACGACATTGAGTTCGTAATTTCGCCCTCCGATCCGGTTCTGCATGGACTCTACGCCAATTGTTACGCGACGCTCTTCCCGCCTTTTAACGAAGACTGGGGGATGGTCCCTATCGAGGCGAATGCTTATGGAAAACCCGTTATAGCCGTGAATCGCGGGGGGCCTTTGGAAAGCCAAGTGCACGGCAAAACTGGATACCTAGTGCCAGCCGAGCCTGAGGCCTTCGCTAAGGCAATGGCATCTTTGGCTGATGATGAGCAACTCGTCCGCACGATGGGAGAACAGGCACGGCAGCATGCTCTGAAGTACGACTGGTCTCGCTTTGTTGTGAGAATGGATGAAGTGCTTGAAGACGCCGCGCGACAAGGGCTTCGCGGCTGTCCAAGATAGACCACGCCCAGGTCTTAAACATTTCTTAGACTTGGCTATAATTTGCCCGCCTCAAAAGGGCAATTCAGCGAGTCAATGAATAAAGCCATACCTGCTATTGGCCGCCAAGTCTCAAGTTTTGAGGAGGGGCTAGAATTGTTTCTCCGTATTCATAAGCCCCGATCGACGGTGGATTATGCACCGGATTCCCCGCATAATCGGTAGTGAGACCGACATTCACCCCGGCGTTGATGGCTGGGGAGGTGGGTTGGAGGTGGAAGTCAGGAATTGAGGTGGAGACAAAGAGGGGGTCCCCTTTTACGGTATGCCCATTCGCGGCTGGATATGCGGCATACCAGGCGGCATAGGTGTTTTTATTGGTTGTATTGCCCCACCTGATAAAATGAGATTGTTCTGGTCCAAGAGCATTGTTAAGATAGACGTTCCCACTACCCATCGTTCCATCATTTTCTCCGCCAAACTCAGCTACAAGTTGGTTAGGATTAGGAGCTGTCGCATTTCCTACTATTATATTATTTTTGACCTCATTGCCTATACATCTGTTTGCCTCTGAACCTTGACTTCCAGAAACATCAATCCCACCGATCTCATTTCCATAAATCACATTGTTATATACTCTGTTATAATTCGTTGGGCTAATATTATGCCAATCGCTAACCCTTATTCCGTACGTGTCGGATCCAGAAGTATTATTGTAGACCAAATTATAGGCAACGGTGCTGTATGACCCGTTTTCTATAAAAATTCCAGCGGTCTGGTTATCATAAACATTGTTTTTGGTAACCACTGCGCCGTTAGCGTAACTCGTATTAACAAATGTATCCAGCCATATTCCAGCCGCCGTAGGATTAACAACCCTGGAGCCGCTCGGACGTTTACCTTGAGAATAAACTATGTTTCCTGTGATAAGAGTGTATGTATTAAGTGCATTCCCAGCAAACGATTTTATTCCACCACAGTATTGGAATATTCCATTATCGGCGATGTCTACTTGGCAGTTATTATTAACGACATTGTTTTGTATCGTCCAATAACTCGCAGGCGTTGACGCGATATCTATCCCACTGGCACCGCACCAGCTCACCGTGGAGTTTTCAATAGTGACATTTGTGACTCTATTGGCCCCTCCATTTGCAATACCTTCCAAGTAGGCATGATCCACAGTCAATCCATTCACGATGAGGTATGAGGCATTTGCGATGTGAAAGATCATCCCATAGCCATTAGATTCTGTTAGGTGTAAATTATTAAATGTCAGATAACTGTTTCCATTTGTTTCAATGTTATAAGTATTCGTACCGGCTTCTATCCCTGGACTTGTAAAGGCGGTTGCAGGATTGGAAGTTGAATAAACATATAAGACATTAGCAGCCCAAAACCACTGATTTGCTGATGCAATAGCTCCAGCAGACGCTACAAGCGTCCCCCGAACACCGTTAAAAAATATCTGTTTGGGCTGGGTAGTAACATTTACCTGCCATATATTAGATTGAGTTTGAATCCAACCAGAGGAAAGCAAATTCGCGCCATTGATGACTGGCAATGCTCCGCTCCCATACGACCCGAAGGTGATGGGGGAACCAGCAGAACCGGAAGAGGGGACGGTAAGCTGCTCGCGCCAGGTGCCACCGGATTGGAAGAGGATGGAGTCTCCGGAGTTGAACTTGTGAGCGTTCACGTGAGCGATGCTCTGCCAGGCGCATGCGCCGGATGAGCCAAGAGAAGAGGACGTGCCATTGCAGGAATCGTTTCCGGCATTGGCAACGTAGTAAACGGTCGCATTTGCCAGTACAGGCCAGAGGCAGAGAAGGATGAGGAAGAGAACGAGTTTCTTCATCAGTGTCACTATGAATTCAAAACGAAATAAAAATGTGATCTGCTTCATTGTTACCTCCTGAGAGATGACGAGCATCAACGGGGGCGCCTTGATCGATATCTTATATCGTCTCGGCAGGTACTTCAAGCCCCTTACGGAGCTGCCGCCTGTGTTACGGTGAATGAGAGACCTGCGATCGTTGAAGCCGCAGTCCTTGATGATTCGGTGGTATTGGCCGCTACGGAATAAGCCACGGTGCCGCTTCCCGTGCCGCTGCCGCCTGAGGTGATCGACATCCAGGAGGCCGCACGTGCCGCAGTCCACGCGCATCCGCTCTGCGTCGTCACGCTTATGTGTCCCGTCGCTCCCCTGGCGTTGACGGATGCACCCGTGGGGGAAATGGAATAGGTGCAGGCGGACGGAACGGTATAACTGAGCTCGTTGGAGTAACCGCTTTGGGAACCCGCTTTGGTACTCGCGGTAGCTTGAAAATAGTACGTGGCGCCGGTTGAAAGGCCGGACAAGACATAGCTTGTCGTGTTGCCCACGTTTACGTAATACGGGTAGCTCCCGCTTACCGTGCCGTAGTAGAGCTTATACCCCGCTACATTTGAGCTGGTGCTCGCGTCCCAGACTAGTGTGACCTGGGCGGCATGGGCATTGATGCTGGTGGAGAGCAGCACTGGGACCGAAAGGAAGAGGAGGAGAAAGAGCAGAATCGGGCCTTTGAAAGGCCGGGTAAAACCTGGTTCAATGCTTCTTGATCGAGATACGCTCATGATGCCACCTCTGGTAGTTTTATTCCTTTGTGCCCGCAAAGTCGAATACAGAAGGTGCTGCATTCGCCCGGGAACCCCGCTGCCCTATCCCCGATCTCCTTACGAAGCCTGGTATAGCAACTACCATGCCGGCTTGTGTACAACGAAGGAGGGATCGTTGAATTCTCTGTAATTCCGGGAGTAAGCGCGTTTTTTGCAGTAATTCGAGAAGCTCGTGGTAATGGGCCGAATGTGTGCGGTTCCGGGCCCCCGGTCTCGGTCCTACATTCCAAAAGCGTGTCTGAAAGGGTGCGGGGCGCTACCGTCCGGGGATGCCAAAAGCGCTCACGAGGATGCGCGCAGTGATCACTTCCTCCTTCAGCCGCTCCAAGACCCTCATATTCGAATTGTGTCGGCACTTCCCGGACGTACTGCCCTTGCCCAGTTCGTATCAAACCGCACCTCACTTATGAGAACCTAGGTCGGCGAATTAGGGTGTCAAGAGGAAGACTGCCCCCGCCTGAAAACATTCCTGACATTCAGGACATTCCTGACATTCCCGCCATGCAGGACCAGCAAGTCGCTTTCCATCCCAGCCTCACCCTTTTCAACCATTCATGATGTTATCGGCAATTTGTGGGAAAACGGTAGTAATTGAGCTGTTGAGTAGTCGGGCTGGGTTATCACTCGCCCGGATTTGTAGTCTTCCCGCGCCTCTGTGATGCTTTCCAGATATTCGCCGGGCTAATGCTTGAGGCCCTACCGCAGCGAAGCTGCTGCGGTTTGACCGGATATGCCGCTCTATCCCATAGCCGGTCAAGGTATA
>Ga0187854_10001862_pt1 | contig 19318 bp, 15 predicted proteins | sample June2016WEW_6_15_FD_132445 | JGI IMG/M metagenome (GOLD analysis project Ga0187854, IMG submission 132445) | Peatland microbial communities from SPRUCE experiment site at the Marcell Experimental Forest, Minnesota, USA - June2016WEW_6_150 | ecosystem: Environmental > Terrestrial > Soil >...
CGCGGGGGATTCGTTCGATGCCGGTTTCCTGCATGGTTTTCTGAACGAGTGGAGCCTGGAAAAAACCCTTTCCCTGGCAGCCGCCTGCGGATCCCTCTCCACCCGCCTCGCCGGAGGCACCGCCGCGCAGCCAACCCTGGCTGAGGCCATGGGGTATGTCTCCTCGGCAGGAACAGGCAATCCGTAGGGGCAGGCCTGTGTGTCTGTCCAGGCAATACCTATCATGAATCCAAATTTCCTCGATGAAATGGTCCGGGCCCAGAAATCGGGGCAGCCGCGCGGCATCGTTGCGGTTTGCTCGGCCCATCCGTGGGTATTAAAAGCTGCCATGTCCCGTAATAGTCCCGGTCCTGGAACGGGTGAGGCTGCCCCGCTCCTGGTTGAATCCACCTGCAACCAAGTCAACCAGTTTGGCGGGTACACCGGCATGACCCCGGCAGATTTTGTGGCGTATGTGCGCGCAGTCGCTGCCGAAAATGATTTTCCCCTGGAACAGCTGCTCCTGGGCGGCGACCACCTGGGACCAAATGTCTGGCAAAACGAACCGGCTGACAGCGCCATGCAAAAATCTGCCGGCATGCTGCGCCTCTACGTGCAGGCCGGTTACACCAAGATCCACCTGGATGCCAGCATGAAACTGGCTGATGATGATCCTGCCCGCCCGCTCGAGCTGGAACTGTCCGCCCGGCGCACTGCCTGGCTGGCGAAAATGGCCGAAAGCGCCTGGACGGAGCTCGCGCCAGGCGGTCACCCTGAACTTCGTTATATTATCGGCAGCGAAGTCCCCATTCCCGGAGGAGCCACCGCGCACGAGGACAGCCTCCACGTGACGAGAGTGCAGGACGCCCGGCGCACGCTCGAGCTGATGCAGGCAGCCTTTACAGCCGAAGGGTTGGAAGCAGCCTGGGAACGTGTCATCGCCCTGGTTGTCCAGCCCGGGGTTGAATTCGGCGATGATTTCATATTGGAATACCAGTCCGGGGCGGCCTGCCGCCTAGCGCACTTTGCCGAAACGATCCCATTCGTCTATGAAGCCCACTCGACGGATTACCAGACGCGCCTTTCCCTCCAGAAACTCGTGCGTGACCACTTCGCCATCCTCAAGGTCGGCCCGGCCCTCACATTTGCATTCCGGGAGGCAGTGTTTGCCCTGGCCATGCTGGAGGAAGAGCTGATCCTGCCCGAAAAGCGTTCGAACCTCATTACGGTAATAGATGATGTCATGACCCGCAAGCCGGAACATTGGCAGAATTACTACCACGGCGACGCGGCTGCCCTGCGCCGGCAGCGCCAGTTCAGCCGGAGCGACCGCATCCGTTATTACTGGAGCAATCCGCCGGTTCAGACTGCACTCGAACGGATGCTCCAGAACCTGCGCGAAAAGACCCTCCCGCCGGCCTTGCTCAGCCAGTGCCTGCCGGAACAGTCTGAAAAAGTCCGCAGCCGCCAGCTGGATGCCACACCGGAAGCGCTTATATTGGATAAAATTAATTCCGTGCTGGACGATTACGCCTTTGCATGCGGATGATTTTTCGTTTGATTTCTTAAGCGGGGCTTTTCAATTTATCAACCTTTTTCAATTTTATTTACTGTTTTTCCCCTCCCTGCTCTACTGCATCTTCAATTTATACATTTTCCTTTTCTTGTTTTTGCCTTTTTGTTTTTATTCCTTCTTCCCTGCCTCTCCCCAAAAAAGTTTTAATGAGACATCGTTTACTTCTTAGGGAGTTTATCAGTTTCTAATGAAACTGTAATCTCAAGGGCCTTGACAGCCATATCCCTTGCAGTTAGAATGCTTCCGCTTTGGAAGTATTTCCATTTGAAAATATACCAGGTTGAAAATTTATGTCCACTATCTCCCAACCCTCCCCTGCTCCTGATGCTGTAAAGTTGTTGCAGCGCATTGTCCGCCTGCGCAGCCTCTTCAAGGTGGTCGCGCCGGAAAATCTCGTTGCGCTTAAAAAACAGATCCACGAGTCGAAGCCGTCCGGCAAGGAAGCCGGCATCGAGGATGCCGGCCTGTTCTATAACGCCGGCTCCGTTTTCTTCCGCTACGAAGACCCCATTACCATGGGCGAGCTCAGCCGCGACCTGGAAGTTCCGCTCAGCACTGCCACGCGCACCATGGACTGGCTGGTCACCAACGGCTATGCCCGGCGCCTGCCCGATCCAAAAGATCGCCGGGTTGTCCTGGTGGAACTGACCGGGCAGGGCAGGCAAACCTTTCAGGCCATCAGCACCTTCATGCTGGGCCGGATCGAACAGGCCATGCGCCCGCTGAATGCCTCCGAACGGAAGACATTTATATGCCTTTTGAATAAAGTGCTGGACGCATTCGAACAGTCCGGTTGAATCACTGGCCTAGTCATCCCGGCGTAAAAATGAACTGCAAGTCATTCTTTAGAACTATCCGACGAGGAGTCAAATCATGAGACGTTTTCGAGCCCTGATCAAGAAGGAACTGCTCCATATGATGCGCGATCCGCGCACCCTGGTCATGATTCTAATTATGCCAGTGCTGCAATTGCTTTTGTTGGGCTATGCCAACAACACCGACATAAAAAATGTGCCCACGGTTATTTTTGACCAGAGCAACAGCCAGGCCAGCCGGGCCCTGCTGGATGCCTTCAAGGTTACCGGGTATTTCTCTTTTGATTATGTTGCCTCCACCGACGCCGAAGTCGACAACCTGATCGCGGCCGGCAAGGTCAAGGTGGGCATCACCATTCCATCCGATTACACCACCAACCTGCTTTCCGGAACTCCGGCCCAGGTATCCGTCCTGATCGACGGTTCGGATCCAACCACGGCCGCCGCGGTGCTGTCTGCCGCGACGCTGGCCGGCCAGGCCCATGGCACCACCCTGGAGATCCAGAAGTTGGCGCTTGAAGGGGTCAGCGGTCTGGGGGTCTCGCCGGTGGATGTGCGCACCCGCGTGCTCTACAACCCCGACCTGCTCGGCGCCTACAATCTCGTCCCTGGCTTGATCGCCATGATCCTGTTCCAGACCGCCACGAGCTTGACCGCCCTTTCCATCGTAAGGGAACGCGAGCGCGGCACCATCGAACAGTTGATTGTGACCCCCATCCGCAGTTGGGAGCTGATCCTGGCCAAGATCATCCCCTATATCATTGTCTCTTTCATGGATATGCTCCTGATCCTGCTGATCGGTACATTCTGGTTCCAAGTTCCGATCCGCGGCAGCCTGTTGCTCCTGTTCGCCATGACCGGCCTCTACCTGCTGCCCACCCTGGGCATGGGGCTGTTGATCTCCACCTTCGCCAAAACGCAACAGCAGGCGCAAATGATGACCATGCCGATCCTGCTGCCGGCCATGATGCTCTCCGGCTTTATCTTCCCGGTTGCCTCGCTGCCGGTCTTTTTGCAGCTCGTCGGCGAAATATTCCCTCTCACCTATTTTATATATATGTTGCGCGCTATTGTCGTCAAGGGGGTTGGCATCCAGATGATCATTCCCCAGATCATCGCTCTGGCCGTCTTTGCTTTCATCTTTTTGGGGGCAGCCGCCCTGCGCTTCAATAAAAAACTTGATTAGGGAAGTGTCATGCGAGCAGCCGCATTTTGGCGACGATCGCGGAGCATACCCGTAGGGTAAATAATCTCCTCGCACAGCCTCCCCTGATGGAATGAAATGGAAATTTAAATTGATTTAGAAAGGAAATATTCTTATGAAGCGAATCAGAAGTTTGATCTTCCCGGTCATATTATTGCTTGTTGCGGTTGCGCTGCTCTGGTATTTCTGGGTTCGCCCGGCTGGTTCCCTGGGTGCTGCCTGGAACACCCTGCTCAATCCGCCTACGCTTGCTTCCACTGCCTTGACCGCCTCCGGCACCGTGGAAATGACCGAGATCAATGTTGCCCCTGAAGCAGCTGGCAAGATTCTTACAGTGAATGTTAAGGAAGGCGATACCGTTCATGTTGGTGATGTGCTGGCTCAGCTCGACGATACACTGCTCAAAGACCAGCGCGCCATTGCGGCCACCACGCTGCAAACGACAAATATAGCCCAGGTGCAACTGACCTCGCCTGCCACCATTGCCAGTGTCCAGGCTTCCATTGCCCAGGATAAACAGAATATCGACAATGCCCAGCAGGCCTACGACAACCAGAGAACCTTCACGACCAATCAAAGCGCCGTCGCGAACGCCCAGGCAAGCCTGTTCCTGGCCCAGAAAGCCCTGACCGATGCTCAGAACGATTACAACAAGGTCGGCGGCAATCCGGATAACAATACCGACAAGGCAGCCGCATATTCGAAACTGTATGCGGCGCAGACGGCCTATAACAGTGCCAATTACACCTACAATCTATGGCTCGGGAATGTCAATTCGGAACAGCTCGACATTAAAGCGGGTGCACTGGCCGTGGCCCAGGCCAAGCTGCCGGAGGACCAGGCCTTTTTGGATGTACTGAATGGAGGCCCGATCCCCGCCAATGCCACCGGTGCAGGCATCCTACAATTGGAGCAGGCCAGGATTGCCGTTCAACTGGCCCAGGCCAACCTGAACCTGCTGGACGATGAAATCAAGAAGATGACCGTAACAAGCCTGGTGAATGGCGTGGTGATGACCCGCAATGCCGAACCTGGCAGCGTGGTAAACGCCGGTGCCATCATCCTCACCATCGGCCGCACGGACGAATTGACTATTACCGTTTATGTACCTGAGGATCGCATCGGCGATGTCATCCTCGGCCAGACCGCCAATGTAAGCGTGGATTCATTCCCGGGGGTTGTCTTTAAGTCCACTGTTACTTACATCTCGGACCAGGCGGAGTTCACTCCCCGCAATGTCGAGACCGTCTCGGGACGCAAGAATACCGTTTTTGCCGTCAAACTCACCTTGTCTGACATCTCTGGAAAACTTAAACCCGGCATGCCAGCGGATGTGATCTTCAATCCGAAATGACCATGGAACCTGAAATTCTGCTGGAAACCAAAGACCTGGTCAGGAAATTCGGGGAAACGCGTGCCGTCGACGGGTTGAACCTGGCGGTGCGGGCAGGGGAAATGGTCGGGCTGGTTGGCCCGGATGGGGCCGGCAAGACCACCGCCATCCGCCTGATGGTGGGCGCCCTCGAGCCCACCAGCGGCCTGATCCGCGTTGCTGGTTATCAGTTGCCGGCCCAGGTGGAAAAAGCGCGTGAGCACCTGGGTTACCTGGCGCAGCGCTTCAGCTTGTACGGCGACCTGACGGTCCGGGAAAATCTGGACTTTTTTGGCGAGGTCTTCGACCTCCCAAATGCTGAACTCAAGCAACGTTCGCAGGAATTGCTGCGGTTTGCCGGGCTGGAGGAATTTGCCGACCGGCCGGCTGTTGCCCTTTCTGGTGGCATGCAGAAAAAGCTTGGGCTGGCAACCGCCCTCATTCATCGTCCGAAGGTTCTGCTTCTGGACGAGCCGACCGGTGGGGTCGACCCGGTGGCCCGGCAGGAATTCTGGCACTTGTTGATCGGCCTGCTGCGGGCCGGCTCGGCAGTGCTGGTCAGCACCCCCTACATGGACGAAGCCATGCGCTTCAACCGGGTCATTTTCATGAACCACGGCCGCGCCCTCACATCCGGTGCGCCGCGTGACCTGATGAATGGCTTGGCCGGACGGATCCTGGAACTGGCCACGGAGCAAAACATGCCTGCCCGCAAGATCGCAGCAGAAGATCCCGACGTGGAGGATGTCCACACCTTTGGCGAATACCTGCACCTGCGTGTGCGCTCTGCAGAGGGCCCCATGCAGCGTCTGCCAGGACGTTTGGCAGCCGCGGGTATTCCTCTCAACCATCTAAAACCCGTATCCCCTTCCCTGGAGGATGTTTTCATCCAACTCCTGGAGATGGAAGAAAAAAACAATGGCAAATGAAACCCCCTCCCTGGAAGTTATGGGATTGACCAAATGCTTCGGCAATTTTTGCGCGGTTGACCATGTTTCCTTTACGGTCCAGCCGGGCGAAGTGATCGGCTACCTCGGCCCTAATGGCAGCGGCAAGACCACCACCATCCGCATGCTCTGCGGACTGTCGACACCAACAGAAGGCACGGCCAGGATCATGGGTTTGGACATAATTAAGGATGCCGAGGCCATCAAGCCGCATATCGGCTACATGTCACAGAAATTTTCTCTCTATGATGAGTTGACCGTGCTGGAAAACCTGCAGTTCTATGCCGGGGTCTACGAAATTCCCCGGGCGACGGAAAAAGCCCGCATCCAGGAAATCCTGCACATCGCCGGGTTGGAAGGACACCCCAAGGCGATGACGGGCAGCCTGTCGGGCGGCTGGCGCCAGCGCCTGGCTCTGGGCTGTGCCATGTTGCACCGCCCGCCGCTGCTTTTCCTGGATGAGCCAACCAGCGGTGTTGACCCGGTTGCCCGGCGCGAGTTCTGGGACCTCATCTATCAATTTGCCTTCGAGGGAACCACTGTCTTCATCACCACGCATTACATGGATGAAGCCGAGCATTGCAGCCGGGTGGGATTCATGTACCGCAGCAAATTGATGGCCTTCGATTCCCCGCGTGCGCTTAAATCCGCCTACCTGTCGGGCGCCGCCTGGGATCTGGCCGCCAGTCCTCTGCTGGAGGCCGTCGAATGCCTGAGCGCGATGGAAGGCGTGGCGCAGGCCAGTCTGCACGGGGATCGGGCTCACGTGATCGTTGACCCGAAGCACTGGACCCCAAAACGACTGGTCAAAGCCCTGTCCGAAAAAAATATCACCGTCCAATCCGTCGAAACGGTCGAATCGACACTGGAGGATGTATTTACCTTGCTGGCGCATCGCGGCAAGGACTCTCTGGTGGACCGGTGAGATGAAAGGAACAATATAATGAAAATAAATCGAAAACTTGGCGTCTGGATTGGGGTCATTCTAGTTATCGCCGTAATTCTGGCGGCCGGCTGGTATTTTCTGGTGCGTCCATCCGGTTCCCTGTCGGCAGGGTTGACGACTGTGACGGCTGCCTGGGATGCCCTGGTTAATCCGGCGGCAGCTGATTCGTCAGGAGACCTGAATGCTTCAGGTACCGTGGAAACGACAGTTTTATCCATCGCACCCCAACTGCCGGGGAGGGTGCTCGAGGTGGATTTCCAGGAAGGCGACGTGGTCAAGGCCGGCACTGTTCTTGTTCATCTTGACGATAGCACGCTCAAAATCCAGCAGACCATTGCGGATGCCAACCTGCAAAATGCCAAATTATCCTTGCAGAAACTGGCCTCGCCGCTGGTAATTGCCAACCAGCAGGCTACCATTGCCCAGGATAAACAGGCTGTTGACGATGCCCAGCAGGCACTGGATATTCAGAAATATTTCACGACCAACACCGACGCCATTCAGAACGCACAGTCGAACCTGTTCCTGGCCAAGGATGCCCTGAATAAAGCCCAGACTGTTTACGACAAGATCAAATACAACAACTTCTACGATGCCAGCGCCAAGGCGCAGGCCCTCCAGACAGTGTATAAGGTCCAGCAGGCTTATGACAATGCCCTGGCTGTATATAACTTATGGACCGGGGTACCCAACCAGGAACAGGTCGATCTTAAGACGGCTGCCCTGGCGCTGGCCAACGACAGGCTGGTGGAGGACCAGACCTACCTGGATGCACTAAACGGGGGCACCATCCCCGGCAATGCCACCGGGGCCGGGATCGCCCAACTGCAGCAAGCCAGGATCAACGTCCAGACAGCCCAGGCCAACCTCGACCTGCTGAATGACCAGATCGGAGAAATGACCATTTCTGCTCCGGTGGATGGCTTGGTGATGACACGCAGCGTCGACCCTGGCGATATCGTTAATCCATCCACCGAACTGCTCTCCCTGGCCCGCTTGAACGATTTGACCATTACTGTCTACATACCGGAGGATAGTTATGGGAAGATCAAATTGGGACAGACCGCTTCTGTTACCGTTGACGCTTTCCCCGGTGAAACATTTACTGCTGCGGTTACCAACATATCCACACAGCCGGAATTCCTTCCCCGCACCACCCAGACGGTCTCCGCCAGCCAATCGACCGTCTACGCCATCCAGCTTAAACTGAATGATGCCACTGGAAAGATTAAATCCGGCATGCCCGCAGATGTGACCTTTATCCTCAAATAATCCCGGGGATTGGTTGCGGGATGGAGAAAATTGTAGACCTCAATTTAAAATGTCCGCTCTCCTGGTACCGCGGAAAATCCCGTTGGGATACCCGAAGGTTGAAAAGCCGCCCACTTTCGAAAATTGATCTCCTCTGAATTTTGACGGGTTCTAAGGTCTAACCCGCCCTTAATAATTGCATTGGTATAATGAACTTTTTGCACGAAATTCTTAAAGTTAATGTAAGGAGAATCCATGCAAGAGAAAGCCGATATCTCAAAAGGACGCCTCGCCTATAAATGGATCGTCCTCACCAACACAACCTTGGGAATCTTCATGGCGATGCTGGATGGCAGCATCGTAGAGATCAGCCTGCCGGCCATCTTCCACGGCATCGGGGTTAATCCGCTGGCACGCGGAGAAACAGATTACCTGCTCTGGACTTTGATGGGGTATCTTGTCGTCACGGCAACACTCCTGGTCACCTTTGGCCGCATCTCGGATATGTTTGGCCGGGTGCGCATGTATAACCTCGGATTTGCCATTTTTGCGGTAGGCTCGATCCTGCTGTATCTGGTACACGGCACCGGGAACGGCGCAGCCATGCAAATCATTCTCTTCCGGCTGGTCCAGGCGGTCGGAGGCGCATTCCTGATGGCAAATTCCACTGCCATCCTGACAGATGCCTTTCCACCCAACCAGCGCGGCCTGGCCATGGGCATCAACATGATTGCCGGCACATCCGGAACATTCATCGGCTTGCTGGCAGGTGGAATCCTGGCAGCCATCAACTGGCGTTATGTCTTCCTGGTCAGCGTTCCATTTTCCGTCGGTGGCACCATCTGGGCCTACCTGGCCCTGCACGAGACAGCCACCATCCGCAAACACCAGCACCTCGACATCCCCGGTAATATTTTGTTTGCGCTCGGCCTGACCGCCGTGCTGGTTGGCACAACCTATGGGATCCAGCCTTACGGAAACTCGCCCATGGGCTGGGGGAGTCCCTTTGTACTGGCCTGCCTGATCGGCGGCGCACTGGCACTTGCGGCGTTCGTTTACGTGGAAAATCACGTTCCCGAGCCCATGTTTCGGCTCGAGTTGTTCAAGATCCGGATGTTCAGCGCGGGCAACATCGCCGGTTTCCTGGCATCCCTGGCACGCGGCGGCCTGAACCTGATGATCATCATCTGGCTGCAAGGCATCTGGCTGCCCCTGCATGGATTCTCCTTTGAAGATACACCCCTGTGGGCCGGTATCTACATGCTGCCGCTGACCATTGGCTTCATGCTCATGGGCCCGCTCAGCGGCTACCTTTCGGACCGCTATGGCGCCCGCACCTTCTCCACTGCCGGGATGCTGGTCACGGCAACCGGCTTCGGCGGGTTGTTGCTGGTACCGACCAACTTCGTTTATCCGGCCTTTGCCCTGGCCATCCTGGTCATCGGCATGGGTATGGGCATGTTTGTCTCTCCCAACACCACTGCCATCATGAACTCGGTCCCGGCCGAACATCGCGGCGCTTCATCGGGAATGCGCGCCACTTTCCAGAATACAGCCAACACGATCAGCATTACCTGGATCTTCACCATGGTCACCATCGGCCTGGCCGCCCACCTGCCAGTCGCTTTATTCCAGGGGTTGACCCAGGCAGGCATTCCGGCCAATGTTGCCACCCAGGTGGCAAACCTGCCTCCAACCGGCGCACTCTTTGCGGCTTTCCTCGGCTACAACCCGATGAAGACCCTGATACCAGCGGCGGCACTTCAACAACTCCCGGCGGCTTCGCAAGCCCTGCTGCTCGGCAAGACTTTCTTCCCCAACCTGATCGCGGCGCCTTTTGATTACGGCCTGCGCCTCGCCTTTTCGATCTCGGTGGCCCTGGCTGTAATCGCCGCATTGGCGTCCCTGCTGCGCGGCAAGCGTTACATTTACGGGCAGGAAAACCAGCCTGAGCTCGAACAGCCCCAGGGCGAACCGCTCCAATTTCTGCCATCCACCAGTGAAGAGGAAAATCTCGGAGATTAAGCGAGAACTCTCACTCGCGCATATACCATCCAATAATAAACAAATCCGCTCGAGAAAGCGGATTTGTTTATTAATCCCAAATTTATAAATCTACACCAGACTGACTCTCTCCGACTGCAGGGCCTTCGCCTCGGCCAGTGCATCCGCCCGGTTGGTGATCGGGAAGCGCCCGTGCAGCGGGCTGATGTGGGCCCCCACGACGGAAGCTGCCCAGAACAGCCAGGCTAGCGGCTTCATAAAGCTGGCGAGGGAAGCAGCCTGGTGGACCTCTTCCAGGGTATCGTCATCCCAGCCTCCGAAGAAAGCATACAGGAAAGCGAAGATCGGGTAGGATGGAACAATCGCTATAAAGAAGATCAGGACGCTCGTGAGCTGGTCATTATGCCAGATCAACCCGGTGACCCAGCGCAGGAAGGCGTAATTGACCAATCCCGCCAGGACCGGCGCGATCAATGATTGCCAGAAGTAGAACCTCTGGCGATAGCAGACTCGATTGTTCACGAAGTAGGAAAGGATGTCTTTGATCAGGATCCCGGCAAAATATGCCAGAATCAGGGCATAGATCTGAAGTTGTTTCACCAGCAGCAGCGCCAGGCTGATGCGGGTGGTCTGTTCCACCAGGGTCATCGCCATGATCAGCCAGGGGTGGTTGGAGCCGCGCTGGACCATGTCACTGACCCAAGAGCCAAATTGGACCGAACCCCACAGCAACAGGGGGATGGCATAGACCGCCGCGCGCACGAACTCCGGCCCACTGGCTCCCAGGATGAAGCGGTCTGCCACCGCCAGCATCATCGATCCCAGCATGGCGCTCAACATGCCGCCCCACTTGTAAGCTATGGCCGAGTAATACTGGCCAAGTATCTTTTTCCCGTGCGAAATCGCTTCCGAGATGGACGGCATCAAACCTTCATACAGGCTGGCAATCGCATTGAAGCCATATACAAAATTCTGCGCCAGGACCCAGTTGCCCCAGACCTCGGCATAGTTGATGAGCCTGGACTGGGTGATCAGGATCTCGAGCGACTGGCCCACGCCCCAGATGCCGGAACCTAGCATTTCAAAGACGCCAAAGCGGAAGGATTTCCAGACCGTGGCCCAATCAAAGTGGGCCAGGAAATAGATGCGCGCGCTGTAGCCCAGCCGCTTGTAAAGCCACAGACCCAGACCAAAAGACATAACCTCCACGGCGTATCCGGCAATGCCCAGGCCAATCAACCCGCTCATGGTTGTCCCGAATGCTGGGTGGCTTTTCCCCCAGAACAACATGATGCCGACAAAGACCGGCTGGGCAAACATTTGAAAGACCAGCGACCAGCCCAGGTCGATCACCTGGGCGTAGTCCGAACGCTGCAACCCGGTCAGGGCATGCCGCATGATGCGATAGAAGCCGGGGATGTTGATGAACATGTGGATGATGACGCTCCAGGCATAAATCGCATAAGCCGTGCGAGGCAGAACGGTACAGGCCAGGATGACCACCAGGGCGGTCTGGAAAGCACCCGAGAGCGCCTGCCACCAGACAAAGACCTGCCCAAACATGATGCCCTTGCGCGGGTCATTGATGCGGTATTCGGACAGGTATTTGATGAAAGCCGTGCTGGTGCCCATTTCAAAGAAGGTAAAGATGACGGTGAAGAACTGCAACACCCGGCCCCACATGCCGAGCGCCTGCGCCGAAGGCAGGATGAAGACCGGCAGGATCAGGTTCTGGTAAATGATGATGGGGACGAACAACAGCAGGCCCAGGAAGAGCATCACGAAGAAACCACCCAGCGGGCGGTGGAAGCCGATCTGCTCCCAGGCAGTGGATGCTTCCTTGGCAGCGTACTCCTCACGGTTGATCACGATCGCATCCAGTTCTTCCGGATGGGCCAGACTGTATCGGCGCACCAGCCAAAAGGCTATGAACGCAGTTGCGAGGACCAGGCACATGAGTGCTACCAGCACGGTCTGCTCGATCTGGTGGGGCACCGGGGAGGCCGGATAAGTGGCGAAGGGTAACGGCGTACGGCCGGCCGCGCGTTCGGCCAGGTGATAGACCAGGTAATTGAAATACGGCCACTGTTGTAATTCGGTGTTGGTATTGCTGTCCAGGAAGGCGGTCAGAACGTAGGCCTGACCTGTCCCGATCTTTTGGGTTCCCAGCACAAGTGAGTTGTCGCCGAAGCCGGTCACCAGGGGAGCCAATCCGCTGCCGCTCAGGACGAAGCGCTCCCGCACCTGCGGGGCGCTGTCCCAGATGACGGATTTGACCACACTGTCCTGGCTGCCCGCCAGCGCCGCCAGGCTAAGCGCATCGTCTTTCTTCGCCAGGCTGACCGGTCCTCCAAGCAGTTCACCGACTACCTGCCCGTTCAGGTCCGGGCCGAGGATCAGGATCAATCCGGCGCCGCCTTGCACACGCCTCCGTATGGTGGGTGCGTCCGCGCCAGGGATCTGCCCGTTTAAAACGAAGACATCCGCTACGGTAGGGTCCGATGTAAAATGCACATTCTTATCCAACCCGAGCGCGGTGCGTACGCCTCCGTCCGGGCCGGCAAAGTAGATGTTCAAAAGCAGGCCGGCGGCCCGGGTGGAAAAGGCCGGAATGAACATGCAGACAAGCGCGAACAGCAGAGCCAATTTTCGCATTATGCCTCCGGACCGAAACCATTGTTGCGAATGACATTGGCATACCAGCGGCCGGATTCCTTGATGGTGCGTTTTTGGGTGGCATAATCCACGTAAACCAGCCCAAAACGCATGCGGTAACCAAACGACCATTCGAAATTGTCCATCAGGGTCCAGTGGAAATAGCCCTTGAGCGGCACACCCACCTGGATGGCACGCAGGACCTGTGTCAGGTGGTCGCGCAGGTAACGAATGCGCCGTTCGTCGCGCACCCGGCCGTCGAAATCCACCCCATCCGTCACGCACACACCGTTCTCGGTAATATAGACTTCCTTCGGATGATAGTCCGCCTGGATGCGGGTCAGCATCTCGTACATGCCGGGCGGGTAGATCTCCCACATCTGCGAGTATTCGCTTTCGGGTGGGTAAACCTGGGCGGCCTGCAGGAGCGGCGTGTCCGGGTCGTTGCGCATGACCGCGCGCATATAGTAGTTCAGGCCAACGAAATCCAGCGGGGCCGCGATGGTTCGCAGATCGCCCGGCGGTATTTCGGGGAAAATCGGCCCGAACAGCTCAAGCATATCCGCCGGGTATTCTCCCCGGAAGAGCGGATCGAGGAACAGCCGGTTGGCGATGCCATCATAGCGCCGGGCGGCCTGCCGGTCTTCCTCCGTATCGGTGGCCGGATAGGTGGGGGTGATGTTCAGGATGATACCGATCTTGGCCGTTTTCGGCAGTTCGGCACGCAGCGCCCGGACCGCCTGTCCGTGCGCCACCAGTAGGTTATGGGCCACCCGCAGGGCGATAAAGGGGTCCTGCAGGCCGGGGGCGTGCTCGCCCAGGAAATTCCCTGCCAGAGAAATGACCATGGGCTCGTTGTGGGTTACCCAGGTGGGGATGCGGTCGCCCAGACGCCTGGCAAGGATGCGGGCATATTCGCTGTAGGCGTCGACGATAAATCGCTCGCTCCAGCCGCCTTTATCCTGCAGGGCCTGCGGCAGGTCCCAGTGATAGAGCATCACGTAGGGGCTGATGTTTTCCTTCAAAAGGGCATCCACCAGGCGGTCGTAGAAATCCAACCCGGCCTGGTTGACTTTGCCAGTTCCCTCCGGCAGGATGCGCGGCCAGGAGACCGAAAAACAATACGCCTGCAGGCCAAGTTCCTGCATCAGGGCAATGTCTTCGGGGAAGCAGTGGTAGTGGTCCACGCTCACATCCGCGGTCTCGCCGCGCTCGATCTTCCCAGGTTGATGGACAAAGGTATCCCAGATGGATGGACCCTTGCCGCCTTCGTTCCAGGCCCCCTCGATCTGGTAGGCTGACGTGACAGCGCCCCAGACAAAGCCTTCAGGGAATTTTAACAATGCCATGGCATGCCCCGGTTATTTGACATCCACCGGCCGGACTTCCCTGCCGGTGGCAGCCGACTGCAGGGCCGCCAGGGTGAACTGGAGTACCGCCTTGCCGGTCGGGCCGTCCAGGCGCGGCTGGCCGCCGGTTTTGAGCTTCTTGATGAAATCCTGCGTGGTGGCGATGAAACTGTCATGCCACTCCACGCCTTCGACCGGCACCGGTGTGGTCTTGCCATCCTTGAAAAGCATCAACGGGGGCAGGTCAACCGTCTTGGTCGTGTAACGGTTGATGAAAATGATGCCCTTGTCACCGATCACCTCGATGCGGTCATCATCGGCATAGTAGTCCGAATAGATGCGCATCTTGGGGGTGTGTTCGATGTCCAGCACGCCATAGCGGTGCGAGGATTGGTACTGGAACATGATCATGGCCGGGGTGTCGATCTTGACGATCCCGGCCGCCTCGGCCACCGGCGACTGGTCGATCCAGGCATACACCTTCTCCACCGGGCCGCCCAGGTAATAGGCCAGCGAGAACAGGTGGTAACCGTGGTCGAATACCATCGGTCCGCCGCCGCATTGCTTTTCATTGAAGCGCCACAGCCAGGCCGAGAGCGGCACCTTCCAGGCGGTATCCCCGGTTCCGGTGGAAACATGCAGCCGGATGGCGCGGATATCCCCGATTTCACCGGCATCGATCATCGCCCTGGCGCGCATGGCCGGTGCATAGTTCACGAAGGTTTCATAAACACGCAGTGTCACCCCTGCTTTTCCGGCTGCCGCAATCATTTCATCCGCCTCGGCGGCTGATAATGCCATCGGTTTCTGCACCGAGACATGCTTGCCGGCCTGACAGGCCTGGACGGTCATCGAACAATGCAGGTGGTGGGGGGTGAGCAACTCCACCAGGTCAATTTCCTTGTCTTCCAGTAGCTGGCGGTAGTCCGTATAGACCTTTTCCACGCCCCACTCTTTGGCCTTCCTTTTTGCTGTTGATTTATTGCTGTCGCAGACTGCCACAATCCGGGCATCCTCACGCCCCTGGTAGCCCATTTGATGCAAGCCGGAAATGCGGCCGCAGCCTACAATCGCAACACGGATCTGGTTCATGGCAATTTCTCCTTGTACAAATCAGGCGGATTAAGCCGGCTTTTCAGCACCCGCGGCAGCATCCATGGCTTCCAACTTCCGGCGCACTTCGGTATGGATCTTGCGAGTGATTGGGTATAAGAACAGGAACGGCAAAGCGATGGCAATCAGGATGGCCGGTACGATCCCAAAAAACAGGCGGATGCCAAGCAAGGCATGTGGGGTCTGCTCGATGTTGGCCACATAGCCGTAGCCGGTCAGGATCCAGCCAACACCTGCCAGCGCCAGGGCTTGTGAGACCTTGGTTGCCAGACCCCAGACACCGTAGTACATGCCACTGCGCTGCTGGCCGGTTTCCAGGCGGTCAAAATCGGCCACATCGGCAATCATTGCCCAGGGGAAAATCCAGTTGGCGGCAAACCCGAAGCCTGCCAGGACAGAGACCAAATAAATCAAAGGTGTGGAACTGTGCGGCATGAAGAAAGTAATCACCACCGCCAGCGCTCCAACACCCATGCCGATGGCGTAGGCCGGACCCTTGTCCATCTTGCGGCTCAGCCACTGCCAGAACGGCAGCGAAATGGTGACGCAGATCAGCAGCAGCCCCATCACCAACGAGATCTGGGAGGTCATTAATAGTTGGTATTGGACATAATAGGCCATCAGGATCTCGATCAAGGAGAAGGAGATATTAATGACGAAATAGGTCACACAAATCCAGACGAACGGTCTGTTCTTGAGCGCCAGGGCGAGCGATTTGAACGGCGAGGCTTCCCCCCGAGTGGTGGCAGCCTGCATTTTCCGCTCCCGGAAACCTGACGAAGAAATGAGCAGCGCAGCCGCGCAGATGACCCCGTAAATGATGCCGACAAATGCCCAGCCGGTGCGTTGCACGGCGAACAGGCCGACAATGGCAGGTGTCAGCGCCGCGCCGACCAGGAAAGCCGGAACAGACATGACCATGCGGACGGTCGTCAAGCTGGAGCGCTCATCGTAATCGTCGGTCAGCTCGGAGGTCAGAGCATAATAAGGGACATTGGTCATTGACCATAGCGAACTGAAGAGGGAGAAAGTGACGGCGATCCAGATAAAGGTCACCACCTGGCCAATGCCTGGCGGGACAAACCATATCAGGGCAACCGAGATCCCCAAGGGAATGGCACCGTAGATCATGAAGGCCCGGCGTTTTCCAAGCGGAGACTTGGCCTTGTCGGTGATCCAACCAAACAGCGGATCGTTGATGGAATCCCAGATCTTACCGATCAGCAGGGCGTTGCCGGCTAATGCCGGCAGGATCAATGCGCCATCAGTAAAGAACTTCATCAGGAAGAACTGGATTGCCGAGTTGACTAAGGCATTGCCCAGGTCGCCGATACCGTAGAAAACCTTGGTGCGGGTAGGTAACTTGCCCTTTTCTTCTGCCATTGCATTCTCCTTTTGATCTGCTGCGATATTTGGTTCTCTACCACCAGGTCACCAGGACACAATAAAAGGCCTTTGCAGCTTGGCGACTTTGTGGCAAGTCTTAAGGTCTTCCCTTATTGGTCATCTTTCCAAAATCTTTTTCAGTACAGAGCGGAGACCGCCATCTTTCCGCGCAGCCTGTTCCAGCACAGGCCGGAAGGCCGGAAAGGTCAGCGCCGGGCGAACGACTTCTTCTGGCAGGTCTGGCAGGATCTCCGCCATCTGCCGGTGTGTCGCGCTGGAAACCTGTATCAGCAGAGCGCGCGCCTGGCGCTGAGGTTCCGCCCGCTGGGCGGGATAGCCAACCCCGGCCTCGGGCGTGAACAGGGCATCGAAGATCAGACGCAGGTTGACCTCCCCGGCCCAGCCATAGCCCTGGTTCAATGCCAGCGAGACGCAGTTACCGGCATTGATGCGCGCGAACAGGAAGGCATCCAGCGGTGTGAGCAGGTGTCCGCAGAATACACCCGGATACTGCATGACCGAATTAAGATAACCCAGCCCGGTCCCGCACCCGCCTATCACAAAATCAACCAGATTAAAGTTCAGCAGCAACGCTGACATCAGGCCGGTATGGATGTAGAGCAGGCCGGGCGTGTCGCTGCCAAGCGTATTGCCCAAGTTGAGGATTTCGTGACCGCGGCCTTCGAGGCCTTTCAGGATGTCGGCATTCTTGTCCGCCGCGCTGATCTCATTGATGACGGCAATTCTCATGAATTCTCCTTACAAAACGTAATAGAACGTAGTAACGACTTAAGTCGTTGCTACGTTCTGACCCGTTTCAGAACGCGCTGCGCAGCCGCAACGATCTCCGCCACCGACAAACCACAGGCATCCATCAGGATATCCAAGTCACGCCCGGTCGGGCAAAACCTGTCAAGGATACCAACCCGCTCCAAGGGGACAGGATACGCTTCAGCCAACGTTTCTGCCACTGCGCTGCCCAGACCACCGATAACCGAGTGCTCCTCGGCGGTGACAAGTCCCCCGGTCTCCCGGGCGGCCTGGAGCAGCAGGTCACGATCGAGCGGCTTGAGCGTGTGCACCTCCAGCAAGCGCGCCTGAATGCCCTGCTGCGCCAGCTCTACAGCCGCCCGGGCGCAGCGCCCGACCATCGTGCCGGTTGCAACCAGCGTCAGGTCCCGCCCGCCTCGCAGGGTCAGCCCTTTGCCAATTTCCAGTTTCGTCCCTGCCTGGAAGACCGGCAGCGCACCCGCCCGGCTGATGCGCAGGTAGACCGGCCCGTCGAACTCCGCCACAATCGGCACCCAGGCAGCCGCTTCGGCCGCGTCCGCTGGGACGATGACGGTCATGCCCGGCAGGGCCCGCAGGTTGGCCAGGTCGGTGATCGAGTAATGCGAGGCGCCATCCTTGAAATCCGAGATACCGGCATAGCTGGCAGCGATCTTCACATTGGTGCAGGCTTGGCAGACGCAGGTGCGGATCTGTTCCAGTGCCCGAAGGGATAACAATGATGCAAAACCATTAATGAATGGGACAAATCCGCCCAGAGCCAGGCCGGCGGCCACATCCACCATGCAGGGCTCGGCGATGCCAATGTTGAAGAATCGCTCAGGGAAACGCGCCGCGAAAAAGCTGGAGAGGGTGGAAACGGAGGTATCCACATCCAGGGCCACCACATCCGGGTGCTGCATGCCATACTCAGCCAGCGCCCGCCCGTAGGCCTCCCGCATCGAAAGTTCAGCCATTCGAGCCCTCCCCCAGTTCCGCCAAGGCCCGGTTAAGTTGCCCGGCATCCGGTGCATTGCCGTGCCAGTAGGATTGATTTTCCATGAACGAGACCCCTTTGCCTTTGGTGGTGCGGGCGATGATGATTGTTGGCCGGTCGTGGATTTCTCCGGCCATTTCCAGCGCCTCCGCCACTTCACGAATCGAATGACCGTTAATTTCGAGGACATGCCAATTGCAGGCCTTCCATTTGTCGGAAAGTGGTTCAAGCGGCATGACTTCATGAACCGGGCCATCCAGTTGCACATCGTTATTATCCAGGATGGCCGTCAGGTTGGAGAGGTGGTACTTGGCAGCAGTCACTGCCCCCTCCCAGACAATCCCGCCTTGGCACTCACCATCGCCCAATAGAATATATGTGCGCCAGCTCTGTTTCTTCAGGCGGGCAGCCAGAGCCAGCCCGACTCCAACTGCCACGCCGTGACCCAGCAGGCCGCTGGTCATGTCAACTCCGGGAGTCTTAAGGCGGTCCGGGTGCCCCTGGTGCGGGCAATCCAGCTCGCCCCAGCGGTCCAGTTCGGAAGCTGGGAAGAAACCGCGCCGGGTCAACGCAGAATAAAGCACCGCCGAGGCATGCCCCTTGCTCAGGATGAAGCGGTCGCGCCCTTCCCAATCCGGCCGGCCCGGGTCGATATGAAGACTATGGAAATACAGAACGGTAATGATCTCCGCCGCCGAGAGCGCTCCGCCCGGATGCCCTGCCCCGCGCCGGGCTATCAGTCGCAGGCTATCCACGCGCAGCTGGCGGGCAAGCTCTTCCAGTTCGGCTATCTTTTCAGGAGTCAAAGAGCGCATACCACCTCTTTTGTTTTTTGCATTTTGTTTTTTTACAGCCCAATCTCATGGCGCAATTTCTGCACATCCGCGCACCAGTTGCCCACATTCCAGCGCCCGTAGACACCCATCCCACCCAACGGATCGGGTCCGTAATAGACC
>Ga0187854_10001863_pt1 | contig 19313 bp, 28 predicted proteins | sample June2016WEW_6_15_FD_132445 | JGI IMG/M metagenome (GOLD analysis project Ga0187854, IMG submission 132445) | Peatland microbial communities from SPRUCE experiment site at the Marcell Experimental Forest, Minnesota, USA - June2016WEW_6_150 | ecosystem: Environmental > Terrestrial > Soil >...
ACGCCTTGAATCTGAATATTATGGCGGAATCCGGCGTAGAACGTGCCGTATTGACCGTTCCAGTTGACCTCGATAGTCGTTGTGGGTGTTCTGTTCAGTGGATACAAAAATATATCGGCTGGCGTGTTCGTCGCGCTATACGATAGCGAGTATTGTCCACTGCCCGTAGGGTCAACATTCATAGCGATAAGCTGGTATAGATCATCGTCCAAGATGATAACCGATGCCTTGCCGTCAAAATAGCGCGTATCGTTGCAAAGATAGAAGAACCTGTTACACGCTCTGTCGCAACGTTTCGAGCTTTCCTCTAGTAACGACAACAGTGTAGCATCGGACACAGCGTCAGTGATATTAAGCCAGCCCGGGTCTTTAAGCTGCACTAACGTCGCGTAGCTATGTCTATTTTGGAGCGTTGGGTAATACATCATAACTAACTATACTCTCCGTCTGAACGTGCCATTCACAAGCTCATATTCTCTGCCATCTTCGCAATGCGCGATAGAGCCTTCGCTGGCTGTGCTTGCTAACGTGGGTAAATCCGTAGTCAAGCACGTGTACTCCCCTGTGGTTGTGATCATCTTAACTGTCATATTAAGACCCTTTGAAAAAGATAGGGCGGGTATAAAGCCCCCGCCCGAGGCTATCGATCTTAAAGCCTGTACAGGTTCGCCGTTGAACTGTTAATGTAGACCATGCGGAAGCGAGCCATCGTAGTAGCGGAAACTGTCATATTCCCTACGAGGTTCGTCCATCCCGTATTAGTCGTAAGCGTAACGGCGTTCGTGCCGAGGTTGTTGTAGCAGAAGTCGAAACTTCCGCCCGCAACGTTGATAGCAGCCGGAAGCGCAGCCGTTGTGATGGCGGATACTAGCGGCAACTGCGCATTGAATCCACCTGTGGAGGTAGTGGTATCCATCGTGAGACCACCCAATACCTGTGCGGCGCTCATGCTGTAACCAGTGCCGGATGTCAGAGTTGTCACGGCGGTGTAAAAGTACGGCAACGAGGCTGAGAAGATGAACGCGCTTAACGGCGGCGATAACGTTCCCGCCGAGGCGTCCAGTGTAGCTCCCGACCCGATTGTCAGTTTGTGGTTGACTGGGTCAAAGACGAATACTGGACTGCCGTCGTTACCGACCCAGTGTTGCATACCGTCTAGTGGAGACCAATAGCAAAGTGTACTCATTATTTACTCGCTTTCTTGACCTTTACACTCTATCGGATAGAGTATTGCCCTGTGTTTCACAGGACAGGCCATCGCTTTTATTTCGATGCCCTTATTAGGCGACAGGGAGCCCCTACGTTTACGAGGAGCCCCCTGTAACCCTTTCTTTTTCATGTTAAGAAAACAGGCTCGTGCCTGACCCGTCCTTAGTGGTTTTCTGCGGGTAGCGCGGCTTCACGATAGCGTTTACCGCCAGACCAACGGCGGTCGCCGAGCCAGCCCTAGTGACGGTAAGCTGCACATAGGGATAACCCTGCGTCAATTCCTCGGATGCAATGTCTATGATGATAGACTTGTTGCTGTCGGAGGCATTGGCGAAGTTGATGCCAGTAGCTACTGCAACGTTGGTCATGGCCCCCATAGTATCGGTTCCAGCCGCTGCGCTCTTGGCATACCTGAAGGGCAGGTCTACATCAGGAGCTGTGGACTTGGCCGTTGCCGAGCAGCCGACAGTGATCGTATAGTCGGCGGTGCCCAGGGTGCCAACGCTGACTATAAACTCTATGGCCTCTACCATCCCCATGTTAATGCCGGGAGTGGAGAAGGTCGCGGGGTTAGTCGCTGGCGCTGATACCGGCAGGAAAAACAGGTTCTGCATTAAAAGTTTCATCTTATTTTCTCCTTAACTTTCTCTTTTTTACCGGCTCTGAAGCGCGATTATGGGACTCAGTCTGATGGAGCCCTTATACGGCGTCAGAGTGCTATTCCACATCGGCATACCGTTACAGCGATATGTCCAGCGGAAGGCGGTCTCATCTGTGATGAACTGTACATGGATTGAAGTCGCCATGTTTATAGCGCCCTTCTGCCCAAGCATGTACTGTTGCGGATCGAACAGGATGATATCGCCCAAAGTTCCGAGTGCACTCGCCTGTTCGATGATGTTTACGGGGCGACCCTTGAGCCTCATGCGCCCGTCTTCGGTGATGCCCATGTTCAGGGACATGTAAACGGGTATGCCGCCTGTCCCTACTGCAAGGGAGAGCTGGTCAAGCTGAGATTCGACTTCCTGGTTGATAAACCACTCAACAGTGGCGCGGGAAGGCGCATAGCAGCTTTGCCACATCTTGAGGATGTTCTGCGTAACGACAGTTGCCGATACTTGGTTGGTCTCTTTTGAAACCTGGTACATAGCGGGGCTATTCAGGATGCCGAGCGGCTTGCCCTGTCCGTCACCGGCGATAATAGCTGCGTCATTCATGAATCCGAATTCTTCGGGGAACCACATATTGATGAAGCTCTCTAGTTGCACAGCATCCTGTAGCAACTCGTCCGTGCAATAGCACAGACAGATGAGCTTCTGAAGTTCGAGGGATATCTGACGGAAGCCAGGCTTGCTTCTGGTAAGCGTTCCGCCTTCTCCCAGCCAGTAGCCCTGCACTCCGCCCAAGCGGTATCCATCAGCGCGGCTGACTTCGTTTATCATTGGGACTTTGAAGCCGTTGTAATTGGGCCCGACTTCCTGCTTGCGAACCTTTGCCCAAATCTGGCCTGTGTTGTGCGGGCGGTTGATAATCGTGGGGAGAAACTCCTGAGCTACCAGAAAGCCGCCCTCTGCGGGGATGATCTCTGACGTACCTGTTGCTTTCTGATGTACACCAAGAAGCCGAGGGTCGATTGATTTGTCAATCTGCCCCTTTGCGATGTACGCAGCCTCTTTGACTGCGAATAGCTGCTCGCCGTAAGACTTGAACGGCTGATCGCCTTCGGCCTTTTTGACCTCGATGCCGTCAGGTGTAGCCCCATGCACACCCGCGCCAGGTGTGAACTTGCGGACGACTTCCTTATCCTTTGCGTCGTCCTTCTCCCATCCCCACTCGCGTGCTTTTTTCTCTAGCGTTGCGGCGGTTGTTTTAGCCGAGATATCGGCTATTGCCGCCATGTCCTTTTCGTCTAAACTCATTTCTTTCTCCTTAAATTTTTTCGACTGCTCTTGCGATGAGGTCGTCTATGTTGGCGACCTCGATAGACTTCTCTGCCATTGCCTCTTCCGGCATATCAACATCGTTTGATAGCATCCCCTTAAGTCCGTTGTAACACTTAATGATAGACTCGGAATGCACGGCGAAGGCTTGCTGATGGCATTTATCGTGGGCTTGCATAGTGTCCATTGCCAGCTTGCACGCATCCATCGCGTGCTGTATGCAAACCTTTGAGGATTTTATATTTACAGGATTGTCGTATCCTGACAAACGGCATATCTCATCCAGTAACGCTTTATTCTCGGCGTTCAGATTGCCCTCTTTAACAATCTTCAGACAGTAATCGAGTTCATCTTTAATCTCTGACTGCTTCATCCCTTTACCATCCTTTTCCCACGGCGGGACTCCTTTGTCGAAATCCTTGTAGTGTGAGGCTAAATGAGCCTTAACGCCCTTCAAAACGTTATCTGGTATGTCAGCGCCTCTTGCGCCCTGCACAGCGGCGGCAGCGGCAGCGACGCCCTTCCAGACGGTTGTGTATTTGCCGTCACATTTATGATGGGGCAAATGGTAATCGCCCTTACTCGTGCCGTCACCGTCCGAATATGCGCACATCTTCTTGAGGTCTTCGACTTCGGCTTTCTTTGTCTCGGCTCCGGCGTCCCATGCCGTGCCAACGTCAGCCATCGGGTATTTGTGGTAAGAGATAACGCCCTTATCGACAATCACATCGGAGGCCAGTACATCATCATAGAGCTTGTCTATTACAGGGTTGAAACTCTTGCCGCGCCGTTCTTGGATAGTGTCGCGGTTCATTGGCACTACCACGTGGGATATTTCAACCAGCTCGCATTCGGTATATGTGATGGGCGGATCGTCTGCGCTCTTGCCACGTATAAAGTCATAGGGGATAAAACTCACTGAATATGCCGCCATTCCCTTTGAAGCGATGTTAAAGGCCCAGTCTGCCTCGGCATTACCCTGCCCTATGTAATACTTCGGCTTGCCGAATAATCCCCCGGGCGTTGCCACTAAATCAACAAACTCCCCAATCTGTTTGCGGATATCGGTATATGTATGGTCGGCAACAAGCACGGCACGTTTCCTGAACTGTGGCAGCCATTTATCGAACGCGCCAACCTTGATAACCTCGCCGCCGTTGGCACCGAACGTCCTATCCTCGGACGGCGTAGACAACGGAATCAGCATGTCGATAATGCCAGTAGCTTCGTCTACTGATTTAACGATACATCGAAATGTCTTTGTGATAACATTAGACGGCATTTACACCTCCGATAACTTGGAATATATTAAGCTCTCGCTGAATCAACTCGTCCACCAGTGTGAGATTGCCCTCTCGCTGCGCTACACGCGCTATTTGATGCTCGATAAAATTCGCATCGTCGTGCGCATCATCGTAAACCCACCCCTCGTTGTGCATCAGATTGCGCTCGTGCAGTTCATGGAGTAAGTAGTATTTAAGATCGTCAAATCCGCCTTCTACATAAATCTCATTTGGAAGCATGAAATCGGCCTTGCGATTGGCGTCAGTCGCTACGGCGGCACAATACACCATGTCGTTACCGCCCTCAGTGAAATCAGGGTATATCTGTTGCAACTCGCGGACAGAGACCAAGTAGACTAACGCCGGGGCATAATCGCCGAGTCGCACTTTCTGAAAACTAGCCATTGTCATTGCCCCAATCTTCAGCCTCTTCGTCCCCCCTGTAAGGCTTGCCACAGCACCTACACGCCGGATGGGTTGATTGCGGCGGCGTTGGAAAGTCGTCTATGTCAAATACCTCGCCGTCCATGTCCAGACAAAGCTCACACGTGCGCTCATCGTCCGCCGTTAGCCACTTCTCTTTGGTGACTCCCATACTCTTGTAACCCTCGGTCAGTCCGTAGTTACAAGCGTACATTGTTTCTGTTCTCGCAATGAGCTGGTTGCGGTCTATGCCGTTCTGTCCGCCGAACACGTCCGCCACGCGATCCGCTAAGTCGTCCATGTCCTCATTGTTGGCGTAGCCTTCTGCGAGGGACGCTGATAGCGCCTGATTAAGCGTATCGACAATCGAGGTTGAGGCGAATGTGGCTCTAGCGTTCAGCCACGCCGTCACATTTGGCACGGCTTTGATTGACTTGCTGCGAGTTACCATATCCCTGCCTGTCTGTATAAACTCGTGGCAGGTCTTTAAGAGCACTGGCGCAACCTTCTCTGTGTAGTCCGTGTGGAAGTGTGCCTTATCGAGTGCGGGCCGCTTGCCTTCGTGTAGCTGCTTGAGTATGTCCTTCTCTACGCTACCGAACACGCCCTTGAGGGATACTATAACCGCCTTCTCGTGCTTCTCGGTGTCGGCTATAATGCCCTTCCACTCAGACGATAAGGCTTTTTTTTTACCTAGTCCCTTCGGCGCGGGCACGTTGCTGCTATTCTGCACCACAGTGTTGTTGAGAATGTCAGAGCCTAACATTATTTGCCAGCCTGGAGCTAAAAGAAAATGATCGTCGGGATTGATATCGCCTTGGTCAAGTTCCGCCCGCGCCTCTTCTAAGCTAAGTATACTTAACTTGGCGTGCCCATCTAAGATAGCGGCCTGCTGCGCCACGTCCTCGGCTACAGGATTGTCAAAGTCAAACTCCAAGTAATCACCAAAGAACGGACAGAGCTTTTGGTTAATGGCCTCACGGATATCCGTCAACTCCGGCGTGCTTACTTGTAGAGCGAATTGATAGTTGGCGGCGTCGGCGTTGGCGCGATTGACGTTCTCGGATATGCCCACTATCGACGGATGTGTGTTATAAGCGCCGAGGATATCGTCCCGTGTCATCTTCGCCAGCTTCACCATGTCTAGCTGGCGGTTGTCTACCGTTATCGCCTTCACGTCGGAGCCATAGGCGAACATCGTTTTACCGGAGTTCATGTTGCCCCTGAAGCGAGCGTCAAAGCTCTGCTCTAGCTCTTTGCGCTGTTCGGGGGTTGGCGGCACATCGGCGGCAGCAAAGGACACAACCAGCGCGGGCACCGCATTGTTATAAAATACCCTCTCTTGGTGCTTCCGGCTTAGTGTGTCGATAGAGAGGCACAGCGTCAATGCCTGCGCCGGGGATACACCCCTGAATGGTGAGAACGGGTTGGGGTGCATGATATGGATAACCTCGTCCGGCTTGAATGGGATATCGATGGGCCCGCGCTTAAAACGATAGCCTAAGATATAATTGCCAGTTGGCGCGGGATCAGGGATGACAAGCGTGAACGCCGGAGGCATGAGCCACATCTCGGTGGGTATGCCGCCCTTAGTGAAGTTCATCTGCCAGAAGGACTCGCCTACAAGGTCTTTGTAGTTCTGATGCTGATAAAAGAACTGATACCTTGTCTGGAATTTATTCGGGTGCTTTATTAACCGTATCAGGTCGCCAGCCTCTTTATCGGTTTCGTCTACTTTGTCCCTCTCGCCCTGAGAGTTCACGCGGTACAATCTCCATGAGTTACGGGCAATGTTCGAGGCACGAACGCTAACCACAGCGTACAACCAACCTATCTGCCCGTACATCTTCAGGTATTGCTCATAGTTCCACTCGGGCGGATTAGACAGGTTGATAATACCAACGGACGACGGGACATTGAATTTATAGCCTAGTCCTGTCGCCAGCTTCTGCGCGGCTCGCTGAATTATATTGTTAGCCATTCATTGCTCCAAACGAGTTACTTGGGCCACCAGAGATTCTCCATGCTATCAAATGGCGTCATACTAAGAGTGACAAACGCCACAATGAGCAAACTCACGGACGCAACGATAAGCACTGGCGAAAGTATAATCGCCCTGATAACCTTTACTGCTTTCATAGTCACTCCTTCGTGTGGTTCGCATAATGTTTAACAAATTCCCTTCGTGGAGGCATCGCCTAGCTTGTGGAATTGTCAACCGGCTCAAAGTCCTCATTAAAGCCGAGGTACGGACGCTTATTTACCCACGCCAGAAATTGCGTTGTGCTGTCTACTGCGTCGTCATTTGCGCCGTTCGGGAAAGCCGACAACTCCTCAATATAATCGTGTAACCATGTCGCGTATTCTGGAATAAATACCTTGCCCGCTTCAATCAGTGGTGATACGGCGTTTACGCGCGCTATCTTGTCACTGTCTACCTTCACCGGCAACACTGGCAATGCTGTCTCGCGCTTAAGCTCTTGAATGAGCGATTGTCCACTGGCCTTGTCTTCTACCAATACCGCGTTAGCCTTATCACGTCCGTGCAACGAAATAGCCGCCCGCTTGAGTTCGGGGTATTCTACTTTCTGTCGCCAGACATCCAAGAGATAATATCCGTTGGCGGCTTCACCCCAAACTGTGCAGACTGAGTAGTCGTTTTCCGCTTTGGCCTTAAATGCCGTATCCCATGATTGTACTATGCGCGTGAAGTGTGGGCGCTCTTTGTAATACTTCCACCACTCACGCTTTATGATGTTGCCCTCGGCTATGGTGGGATTGCCTTGATATAGAGCCTCGAACGCCCTACTGCCAACTGTGGCACGGATGTTCTGAAGCACCTCGATTGGATAGCGTTCGGGCCAGAGAGCGGCACCGTCTTTTGAGATAGCTGGCAAATGCAAAATTTCCCATTTATCAGCGGTTGGGTCTTCTGTCGCCAGTTTTAATAACCAACCTACTAAGTCGCTGACATTCCATCTTGTCATCACCACGATAATTGCAGCATCAGGACGTACACGTGTACGGAATACCGTTCTATACCATTCGCACACTTTCTCTCTAATAAGTTGGCTTGCCGCTTCCTCAGCGTCCTTTACGGGATCGTCTATTATACCAAGGTTAAAACCCCGGCCTGTTAATCCGCCACCAACGCCTACCGCGTAATATGAGCCACCTTGTTTAGTCCCCCACTCGTGCGCCGCTTGGCGTTCGATGATGTCATGCCCTCCGCGCTCAGGGAATAACACCTTGCCTTCAGGTGAAGTGAAGATATCCCGCGCCTGCCTAGAATGCAGCAAGGCGATTGACTCGGCGTAGCCGGCTTGCACTATCAACGCTTCGGGGTGTCTGCCAAGATACCAGCAAGGGAAACGAAGTGAAATTAGCTCAGATTTACCGTGTTGTGGCGGCATTGTAACTATTAGCCGCTTGCACTCGCCGCGCTCTACCGCCTCAAGTTTTGCCGCTAACTGTTCGAGATGCCACGCCGGTTGATAGTCAGCCTTTGTGTACTGGCAAAAGCTAAGTAGACTCTGCCGCGCTTTCCGGCGCGCCCGCTTCTCTTCTAGCAGGTCGAGTTCGTCTAAGCCGCTCGATTTCAGCGTCAAGTTCGTCATCTGTTAATTCCCTTGCATACCGTATCGGCCCGCCGTCCTTGCCGGTTGCCTCTATCGCCTGGGGCACCTTGCCCTCGACCCGCTCCAATATCAGCGCATAAGGCTTGATGTCACCCTTGAGCAGTGCCTTGTATGCCGCCGCCGGTAATGCCTCAGCCAGCAGTTGCGCCCACGTCTTATCGTTGGCCTTACCTTGCCCGTCCTTGAGCTTGGGCTTCTTCTTCAGTTCATCGACAAGCAGAGAGGTTAGGCAAGCGGTCTTCTTTGGCCTGCCGTTGGGGTTGGCGTTGTTACCAGGCGCAAAAGGCTTGCCGCGCGGTTTGCCTGCGGTTTTATCGCTGTCACTAACCATAAGCTATTCCTTAATCAATTCTGCTGGCTTGCCTGTGAAATCTAAGATATTGACTTTGATATGCTCCGCGATTGCCTTCATAAGATTGGGGGGAACACTATTGCCGATACGCTGAATTGCATCACGCCTGCATCCAACAAACTGAAAGCCATCCGGGAAGGATTGAATACGCTTCAATTCTTTAGTTGTGAGCGACCGGCATTCAGTGGGATGATATGCTCCACCATTTCCCTGCTGTCCTCATTCTTGAACTTGTGGTATCCGCTAAAGTCTCTCATTATCTACACCGCCTTTTAAGCGGGTGTTACGCTGGTGCGGCAAATGTGAGATCAATCGTGCTTTCTGCAATCGGCAGAGATAACCTTCCCGTAAGGCGCGCAATAATGACACCCACATAACCAGAAACGGAGGTCAATAACGTTCATCAATTGGCATTCCCAAGTCTTCCATTGTCGAGCCATTTTCACCTTCACTATCTTTACCTCTCGCGAGGCTTATATGCGGAGGGCGGTTGGTAAGACCGCCACGAAGGAAGGAAGATTGTATGGCAGAGCGCCACCGATGTGATATGCGGTTGGTAGGAGTTGCACCAGTTCATGACGCTGGTATGAGGGTAAAAGCCGGTTGACAAGACCGGCGTGGCTCGCGTGGAGGTACACGCGAGGTTCGGCTAAATAAAAAGCCCCGCGCTGGGGGCTCCTTGGGACGGCTATCGAATCTAATCAACTGTAAAATAGCATAGCTTTATGCAAATGTCAATATTATGTACCACCTTACATCCCCCTCAGATTAATGTCGTATATCGTCTCACATCTGCCCGCCAACCATCCCGGCATTCGGCTAACGGCATCGTCCAACATCGTGTCGATCCGGCCCCGGATGCGATGCACTACCGCATGGGACTCAGGAGAGTATCCAAGTACCTTCGCCTGTTGTCTGAGCGATTCTGTCCAGTGCGGGGTCAACTTCAGAAAGTTGAATAGCTCGTCTTCGTAGGTTGTTTGCCACACCAAAAACCGCATTTCGAGGATGTCGGCATCGCACGGCATCGGTGACATGGGCATTGTATGGGAGCCACCCTCGCAATTCCGCGACCGGAACGTCACGTCCGGCATGTGAGCATAGATAAGCACGAGCTTAATTTCTTCGCGCCGCTGATAGCCTACGTTCGCCATATCCCCTCCTACTTACAAAATGCGCTCTACCCTCTCTTCATGCTACCAGGCTTCTTTGTCCCCGGCGCGTCTTTGAACGCCTGCTGCCTGCCCTTTAAACGCTTAATGCAATTCTTGTGCTTCATACTGCCTCCTTTCAAGGCTTTCATACGTTTAGCTCCATAACAGCTTGAGTGTGATGTTTTCGCTCTACCGTTACAATGGTGTCGTTGTGCCCGCTTCCATGCGCCACTAAAAGAATCTCCTCGAGTTCAAACCCCCTGCCTATCCCAAAGCCTTCACTGTTCCAGCCAAAGCAAATTGCATATCCGCCCAGTTTTATCTTCTGTGATAGAATGTCTTTTATCTCAGTCCACCGTCCACAGATTTGACCGTCTCGCATAGTAAAGGTGCGATGTACGCTTTCGTAAACTCGCTTGCATTGCTCGAGGGAATACGGCGGGTCAAACAGTACACCTGATAACTCGATGGGCAACTGCTTCACAAAATCTGTCGCCTCTAGATGGTACTTTGTGGGAGCATCCGGGTGAATATCGTTGGTGTAGTATGCCGGACTTGTTTCGCCAGCAAAAGGGTCTGCCCAATTTTCAGTGACATACCTTGACAGTAAATCAGCAACAGGTTGAATTTTGAATGTCCACCTATCCGGCATCGCCCACGCCCTCGAGATAACTGGCTTCACGCCGCCACCTCCGCATCGCAGATCATCGCTGCACTTCCTTCAATATCTCGTGTAATAATTTCCGGTGTTTTTCTGTGCGGGATTTTTCCTTGCCCTTTAAGTAGATTTGGGTATAGCACCAACTCCCCTGGCGGTGGCTCAGTATCCTTGCTGGTTTGTTGGCCTTCAACGGGCAGGGGATATCTTCACATACACCCATTATCCGGCAAAGGAACGGGCGAACCGGATAGATACTACACGCCTTTTGCTCATCGAGGTAAGGGCAGTTCTCGCCCACAAGCATATGAAATTCCTTAAATTCCCGATGGTGGGTTTTACACCACTCTTTGATGTTAGATACTTCCGCTAGGCTCGGATGTAATATACCGCAGCACCTACCACAGTTCGGCGGGCAAGTAGACGCCGGTATCTGCGCATAGACCTGATCGAGTTTACTTTTCATGCCTTCACCCCTCTACTTAACTACTAAATTCCAACTCTATACCGAAAACACGCGGCGGCATCCTCTTTAAGATGATCCACTAACGTCAATACGCAACCGGGATGAATCGCAATAGCCCCGGTGTCACCCTGCCAGTAAATGAACCGATGCCCATACTCGATTGTACTACCGCAATAAAAGCAACGCTGGAAATTCGAGTGCTGCCCGCCGTTGATTAACTTATCATCTAAAATCTCTATGCTCATTCAAAAACCTCCAACCGTACATTACACATCGTTTTGGCCTTTACGTTACACATTTCATTACACATGCGTTACACTTTAACCTTGATACTTGAAATTTTAGCTTCAAAAAAATGTGTAATGTATTACACATATCCCCTATATATAATGTGTAATATAATCTCATTATATAGGATATATTACATATTCTCTTACACGTCATGCTTCCGATCCTTAACGCCGTAATATTGGTTGCGTCCGTCTTTTCTTGTTTTGCAAAACTTGCCGTTATTTTTATTGAGCAAGTTACAAACATTCACCCGACTGAATCCTGTCATTGCCTCAATTTCCGTCGCTGTGGCGTCGGCGGTATCCTGGTTGAGGATGAAGTCTATAACGGCGCTTCCCATAGACTTCTTGCGCTTTCCTTCTATCTCTATAAACTCACCCTCTATTGCCTCACGTACATTACAAAGCCCATTATCGTTAAATTCCAATGCGAAGATGGATTGTAATACCCTCGCAGTATCGTTGGTCTTTGTGACTTCCCATCCAATGCCGAGCATATTCTTTTCGTCGTTACTTTGTGATGATAGTTGCACACAGATATCGGCCCCAGCTTCCTGCATAACCGATCCAAATATGCGCTCCTCGGAACTCTTGCTAACGTGTCCCAGAGCCAGCCATGAGCCGCACATCGCTGATAGAGCGTCGATTATCCGATTGCCCGCCTGGTTGTCGTTAAGGTCGCCATATCCCGCTCGTGATATGGAATCTAACACTATCAATCCTATGTTCTGTCCTTTGATAAACTTCTGGCACGTGGGAAGCACGTCATAAAGGCTGCGGCCTCTTGCATTTAATGTAAACAGCGGCCTATTTGCTGGGAGTCCCAATGCTTGATTGACATGAGCTACCCGCCGCGCTAGGGATTGCTTTGACCTTTCAAGATTGATAAATAAGACATTCGTTTGCCTAACACCCCAAAACTTGTTACATCCGGCATCCACTGAGATTGCCCATAGTAGAGAAGTGTAAGACTTTCCCGCGCCGGGCCGGGCAAAAAGGATTGTTCCACCATTATCAACTAAATATGGTTTCAAGAGGTATTGTAAAGGACTGTCATTGTTGCCACTCATCGCTTCGGGCACGAACCTAGAAACGTAAAACTCCCACAGACCAGCGCAAAATTCGTCTAAATCGGCCTTGAAATTGGCTTCGCTATACTTATCAGTCTCTATATGTCCTTTAAGGGCTTTGTAGGCCGAATTTGCTAACCTTACACGATCCTCCCCGCGCTCTACATTAAAGAGGCTCCATGATAGCATTTGATTCATAGTGCTAATGCTAACCCTGGCATGGATGCCCGTCTTTTCCTCCCTTATTCGTTCTGCCTTGAATATGAGAGATATATTTTCAACTTTCTTTTTCCATATAATGTTTTCATCTCTGAATTCATAACATAAGGAGTCACGTTCAAATAGTTTTGATACATCATGCTCCATTGCTGGCAGTTGCGCCACGTCGCCCCCGGTCTCAATCCATTCCGTTATATCCTTTTTATCGAGCAAAATAACCTTCACCGATGTGGCTTTGCCTTCAAGCGATTGCGCTACCTGACGGGCGTACTCCATACCGGGCGCATCTCTATCGGGAATGATGATAACCTTTTTGCCTTTGAGGTATTCGGCGTATTCGGGATCCCAGTTATTCGCGCCGCCGACTGAGGTTGTCGCTGGCTGCCCGAAGTCCCATAGCGTGTCGGCGTCCTTTTCACCTTCGCAATGATAGAGAGTGTCAGCCTTCAATATTTCTGGCAATCGATAGAGTACACGGCGCACGTCCTTCATGTCCCAAACCCACTCACCGCCGCCGTTCTTATGTCGCTGACGGAAGGACTTGGGATCGTACCTGACTACTTGGTAAAGCAAATTCCCCTGCTCATCTTTGTAGTCGTATGTCGCAACGATTTTACCTATCTCAGATTCTTTGACCTTTGTTTTTGTGGCAACAGGCTTGGATTCATTGGTGATAAACAAGTCTGCCATTTGCAGCCCGATAGATTCTACGATTGCTTCCGTAGTACATCCAGCCTTGCAGTTTATCAGTATATGGTCGGCTTCCTGTCGGATGTGGAGTGAAGGTGTCTTGTCTGTGTGAGCCGGGCAAAGGGCCTGATACTCTCCGTCCTTGAGCGCCTTGACCTTTTGAAATAGATTGAGGATATCTCCTATACCACGGGTCATACTGTTTCCTTAAATGCAAAGAGCCTCGTATGACGCCTGGGTGCGAATACAGGCTTCCACGATATGCAAGGCGATACCGTGTTCATACGAGGCTCTTTATTCTTAAAGATGATAAACCACTGAGACATTGTCGCACCTCTGTCTTCCTTCTAAGATAACCTACTCTTTGCGAAAAGTCAATTCCACCATGCCTCACCGGCGTGTAATCTTCCACAATAACTTCCAAAGCCACCTGAAGCGGCTTTTTGACCTCTCTATGTCCCGATCATCCTTGGCGCAAGCCTCGGCATAGAGGCGGGCAAATTCGGGATCTTCCAAGTCTTTTTGTAAACGCTTTTCCCAGTCTTCCATTAGTTTTTCTCCTCTGGCGCGATGATGCGGTAGTCGCTCATACGGTTAGCTCCACTATAGACTTGATGATTTCGTATGCTACTTGCGGCACTATGGCGTTTCCGAGTGCTTTAAGTCTGTGGCTGTCCAGTTTTCTGGGTAGCCCATCATCCACTCTACAAAAGCGGGTTGCAACTTCATACCAGTTCTCTTGCCAGTTGGGGGTTGCTCTACACAGTCCATCAGTGAGTTCGTTTCCGGATTCCTGCCCTTGCTCACTATTTGGTTCGATGCTCCTTTGTAGTCCGACGCCCTGGGCGTCGGACACATCGCCACCACATCCCTTAACCCCGCCTGTCCGTCTATCCCCTGATTGCTCTTGATTCGTGGGGACCCTGCCCTCAACGTCACTTCCCTTGTCATTCCTATGGCATCCATCGTCTGAGGCGATGGAAGCATCGCTATCTTGGCTGGCAAGTCTATCTCCGAGCCTGTGGCAGGAGTGCCACAGGCTCCCTTCCAATCCCTTCCCTGTGCGGTTGGCAACAATCCACACTCTGTCTCGTCTGTGGGGCGCGCCGACGGAGCAAGCTGGTATAACAAGCCAAACTGTTTCATACCCTGCTTGTCTGAGGTCTCGCTCGATTCCTCCGCAGATGGTGTTGTAATCGCAGATTTCGTCATTCGCACCACCGAATAGATCGACTTGGCTTGCCACTCCAACCTCACTATCGGGGAATACCATACTGAGGAGGCCAGCAACGTTCTCAAGCAACACCCAATCGGGCTTGACGGCTTCGATAACGGCAAGAGTTTGAGGCCAGAGGTAACGGTGGTCGTCCTTGCCCTTTCTTCGTCCGGCTTGGCTGAAGGGCTGGCACAGTTACGGGAACCCTGCTGTAAGCAGGATTCCGTTATTATCACCTCCTTTGCTGTGAATTTCTTGTGCCATTGATGATGACACTTCTGGCAGAGCCACATCACTTCCAGTGGTTTGCTGTAATCCGGATGATGTGCTTGTATCATCGTCCTTCCGTTTTTGAATGTCCCTGACTTCCCGCATTCCTCGCATATCGTTTGACGAACTATCTTTCCTTCGGTTATCGCTTGTTCTAGCTGGTTCTGTGCTTTGTCTGATGCCAGTGTTCCCCTGTAAAAGTGGTTCACTTCCCCATAACGAAGATTGTCTCTGAATTTGCAGTTCCTTCTCTTGAGTATCTTCCACATCGCTTGGCGGGTTATCTTGTAATAATCTGCCAAGTTCTGTATCGAGGCTCCCATCTCGTAGACCTCTACCGCTTTGTGGTACTTGTCCGAGGCATCGTGTGTCGGCAGAAAGTATGGATGGTTCACAGCCTGACTCAGAGTCAGGCTGTGCTTGCTGTCCTTGCTCTGCTGACTGCTTTTCAACTTGTCCGTGTAGGCATCCGCACAGTTCGGACTTGGCAATAAGGTTTTTGATTTCTTCGACATTATTCACATCCTCTACTATCTCTACTGAAGGCCAATGCTTCTTAAGTACCTTCTGGCAGAATGGGTCTATCTCTACAAAGCCTATAGTCTCTATCCCTGCCCATTCACAAGCAAGGGCAAACCCGCCGATACCGCTAAAGAGGTCGAGATGCTTCACTATGCTCCTCCTTCAATCTCAGGACTCACTTTAAGAGCTTTCGTAGTCGCCTCAGTGTTTGCGGTTCCTTTGATAAAGCATTTCTTCTGTGGATTCATGCATATCTTAGTCATTGCTGCCTCCTTTCGGCAACTCATTCCAAGTTTGCTCAACATAGTCAACGAGTAGCTTTACCATTGCATCTTTGTTCATGTTCCCATTAGTAGCGATAAGCACATAGATATATTCGACTCGCATATCCAAGTAGGATATTTCTAGTTGCGTCGCATCCATTTCAAGAACTGTATCTGGACTATAGTTATCATCCAGCAGTTTAATGTGGTAAGCCTTTCTGACATCTTTGGTTTTATTCTTGGTGATAAAAAGCCTTCTCATTTCCCCTCCAGTGCTGCATCTATCTTGGCTATCACAGCATTGCCGGAACCTGTTTCCTTAAATTTGCCGTGTAGATACTCTATCTGTAGTTTTGCTTCCCGTAGTGCCTCATCCTTCTGCTTGACCTCTTGCTCATGCAGGGCAAGGATGGCCTTTGACATTGCTACATATCCGTCAATTTGTATGCCCCTTGAAACAGCTTCATCAATTATGATTTCTTGCACCTTAGACATGAACTCTTGTTCACTCATCGGATGTCCGCACTCAGGGCAATTATCTTTCCACGCAGGGCACTTACCGTCTTGCCAGTGGTCGCCGGTACAATCGGCGGCGTTCGGTATCCTCGAAGCTGGTATCAGGCAACCATCGCAATGCAGGGCCGGCTCGTGGTTTTGTAACAAAGCACAACAGAAATGCCCGTTATCCTCGAAATCCCCGCAACTAAGGTCACGACAAAGTTGAATACCAATTGGTAGTGTATGGCCTTTGGCACAGTATTTACTCATGGCACTCCTATCCTTTCATATATTTTGGTATTCTACAGAACCGCTGGCATTTCGGGTTATCCCATTCACCGAAAGCACTACATCGGCCATTTCCCGCAAGGCCACAGCCGTGTACGCAGTTTAGCCAGTCACATTTCCAAAGTGTGCTATCTTCTGGCGCAATCTGCCCTTTGGCTTCTATGCTCACAGCCCACACTCCTTTCTCACATGGGCTTGGCAAGCATCTAATTGGTCTTTTACCACACCACTTACCCACCAACCAAAATCAAGAGACTCTGTCGCAATTTGCGGCATTCTCTCTGCCATCTCTACTGCGGCAGCACAGACGCGGCCACATTCGCACTTGCCACAATTACAGTGATACAAAGCGCACAGAGCCTCAGTGCAGTTGCGTAGGCTTTGTATCTCTTCTACTGCTTCCCTAAAGGTCATGCTGCACCTCCACTTTACTCTTTATGCGCTCTAGATTCCTTCGTAGTATCGTTGTCACTGTGTACCATGTTTCAGGGTTGGTAACACCATGTTCTGTCATGTGTTCCATCCCTTCGTAGTAGTGTAAAAACCATTCCAGAATATCTTCCAGAGACGCTTGCTCATAAGATGCTATTCCGTCTACTTCCTCGGTTTCTACGTATAGCGGTTTGAAACTCATTTTGCCTCCAATGCTTTGATAGCGTCCGAGCAGTTGCACACCGGCATTCGGTTGACGATGGCAATGTCCTCGATCTTGCAAGAGAAGTCGTCAATTAAGGTTATGCTTGTGCGGTCATCGAGTGTTTTAATTGCCATGAGATTGCCGCATTTCTGACAGGTTACGAGTAGGCATTGCGTCATTGAAGGACCTCCATAAGCTCGTCCAGGCTGCGGATCACGTAATACTCATAGCCTAGTGATTTAACATCTCTTTCAAACTCGGCTTGCTCGATTGTTTGTTTGCCCTTGGACGACTTAAATTCAACGAAAATCGGGTATGCCTTTGCATTGGATATAGACATCTTCATGGAGTCAAGGATTAACGTGTCAGCCGTCCCCTTTGGGCATCCCTTGACCTTATACATCTTGCCGCCTGCCCCCGGGCTGAACACATCGCCAGAATTGAGCCTTAGATACATGATTCCCTTCATGTCTAGGTACTCAAGACACGTTCTTTGGATGTCAGCTTCCTTTTCGATTAGCCTCATGACTGCTCTCCTCTCGCTCTATTTCAGATCAAACTCCGTGCCTGGGATTTCGGTGGCGTTTACTACTGGCCCGTTGCCCTTGATTTCTACTGCCTTCTTTGCGCGGCTCTTGCGCGGGGCCTTCGCCTTGGGCTTCTCAGCTATCTTGTTATGATGCCTCTTAGAGATTCCGAGTTCGGCATAGAGAGCCTTGATTTGCGCCGACTGTTCCTTGATCTCAGCGTTAAGCTCTTTAACCTTCGCTTCGTTGTTAGTCCGCCCCGCCATCACGACTCCCAAAAGGGCGTACTTCTCCTGCTGTTCTATCGCTGTTAATGACATATTTATCCTTTCTAAGCGGTAAGGCTGCCAGCGCACGCCGGTCAGCCCCCGCAATTCACTCTATCTCGTCTCCATATGAATACTCGTTTGGTTCCGGCACTATGACTCCCCACATTTCGAGTATCCCCGCCGCTATGTCGTCCAGATATTGCAGAAACCTTTTGTTATCCATCTTGGAAGTCTTCTCAATATGAATGATGCCCTTCTCGTCGGTGTAGCTTGCCTTCCAAATCTTCAACGCCTGATGCGCTTCGTCCTTCTCGCTTTGCCTAAACCCTGCCAGTTCCATGAATAAGGGAACGACCACGCCAAAGTAGTATCTATTCAACGGATCGCTGCGGGTTGACTTCTCCGGCTGCACAAGCTCCTCGACCCGCTTCCCTTCGAGGCTGGCAAGGTACAACGCATATCTCGCAGGGTCGTCTCGCATGAGCCTTCCCTTGACTACCTTGCCTGTGAATCGGGGGATAATGTCCTTCATGCCTTCACCTCTTTGATGTTGTGCATTGCTGAGTGGCATGGGTAGCAAAGTAGCTGTTTCTCAAGGGCGGTGTAGATATGCCTAGTGCCGCCCATGCCTCGGTGTGTCGAATGATGGATGGCAAGCCCTCGATAATCGCCGCTTCCATGACACGCCTCGCACTTACCACCAGCCCGGGCTTTCACCTCGGCGTCGGTCTTACGCTCATTCGCCAGCCATTCGGATCGGGATGTCATTTTGGCAACTCCTGAGCCTTCATCATGTTTATCAACTCGCCTTGCTTTTCAGGCGACAGGTCCTTGAACTCTAGATCGGTCTTACCGGCTTTCTTCATCCAAGCCTTGACCTCGGCGATGCCTTCCGGCGTTCCCACCTTGTAACCAGCGGCGATGCAAGCCTTCCTAAAGAGTTGGGCTAATTCTGAGGATGCAGGCTTGGATTCAGCCTTCTTGCCCTTATCTGGCTCTGTGTTATTGCCGTCATTGTCCTCGTCGCTAACAACGCCCACTAGCGCAGATAACGCATAGCGTCTAGCGTAGGTGATTGCCGAGCCCATCCCTTGTGCGTCCTCTTTAGATAGCATCAAGGGGAGTTTGCCGCGTATCCACTCGCCCGATGTGTGCATCAATATCGTTTCAAGGAAGATAGTCGGGCCATCTGAGCCGGTTGCTTGAGCGATAGCAAGCCCATTTCTTGTCAATGGCTCACGTATTGCATCCCATATAGAATCCAACGATGCGTATTTGCTCTTGAAGAACGGATTATTAGAATCCTTCTTGACCGGCTTGACCTCCTTTTGAAACTTTGATAATGCCTCTGCTAACTCTTTTATTTCTACCGATTGATCCATATCCCCTTTCCTTTCTATGCGAATAAATCTCTCATGTCCTCTTGCTTGC
>Ga0187854_10001873_pt1 | contig 19265 bp, 24 predicted proteins | sample June2016WEW_6_15_FD_132445 | JGI IMG/M metagenome (GOLD analysis project Ga0187854, IMG submission 132445) | Peatland microbial communities from SPRUCE experiment site at the Marcell Experimental Forest, Minnesota, USA - June2016WEW_6_150 | ecosystem: Environmental > Terrestrial > Soil >...
ATCAGCGTGAAGATATGAAGTGCTTCCGATAGTCCTGACATACTCCGCTGACCGGGGATCAACCGGAAGTGAATCGACGCGGGTATTCCAGATATGATCCGGAGGAAAGACCGGAACCCCGCTGACTGATGGTCCGCTGAGAACAGCCGGCGATACTTTTGTACCGTCAGAGCCTGCCGTAATACTTCCCGGAGTGACAGGGATAGGACTGCTCCGGCTGATATCGCCAGGGGGACGATCAGCCTCCTGGTGTGCATCATACTTCCCATTTGTTCCTTGAGGAGTATTTTCCCGGGCAGTATCGATTGCAATGGCAGTGAGTGCCAGCAGAATGAGTGCCAGTGCAGAAACCAGAACGATTCTTATCCACGTATTCATTCCGATGAACCTGTTCCTTGGGCATTAACCGCCGGAATCTTCTTTTAGATGATATATAAATTATCCATAACCCGGTGTTTAGCCGCTATAACCTGACGGTTCCAAGCATCAGAGGGGAACTTTACCCCATTCCTCATGCAGGTATTCCCCGATCTCTGCTGCGTCCCGGGGTCCGACCATCACTTTCCAGCCGGTTGCTTCTTCAATCCTTCCGGACAGCGGAGCGGAGTACCCCGGGATGATCAGCGTTTTATGGGCTACTTCGTTTTCTACATTAAATTTTTTAAGCGAGTCACGCACCAGCGTTTCGTTGAATTTGCCTGCAGCCACTGCAGTCAGCACTGAGAGCCCTTCGGTATCAATAATCAGCATGAAACAGGGGACACGGGAAGACTCCAGGTATCCCTGGAGAGTAAAAAAGGTGAGGGAAAAGTTTACGGTGACGAGGACCGGGGCATCTTTCCCCGGCGTCCCGACACGGTACAGGCCGGGATTCATCTGGATGGGTTTCTGGGGATCTGTGTAAATGTTCTGCCTGAGGGTAAGGGCAGCCTTTGATGACTCAGGTGAAAGAGGCGGCGTTATAATCACCGACGCATATTTAACGATCCCCAATGCGATTGCAGCGTCCTGAAGGAAGGGGTGAGTGGCATCCATAAAAACCGGATAGCCCAGATCCGGGGCTGCACGCGTGATGGCGAGCTGTCGTATGGCAGTTGCTGTGGTAATATAATCACCAAGGGACTGCGGACAAAGGTCCATGACCAGTTTTTTAACACCTTCTGCCAGGCAGTCTTTTGCAAGAGTGATGAGGTTGTCAATACCATGAGCTTTGATGGCCATGGGACAACTGTGTTTCTTTGCAACTGCACACATTTCCCTGAAATTTTCCGGCGTTGCGGTGTGGATAAGGGGCTGGTAGCTCCCGACCTGGACAAGTGCCGCATTCAGCGCTCCTGTGCTCTTAGCCATCAACACAAGAGGCAGATCCGCATTTTCCTCGACCGTGGCAACAGCCCGTGCAAATGTTTCCGGAGAGCCACTTGCATTTTCAATGGCAATACCATTAAACCGCAGATCGGAACCAATGCGGGTGAACGTCTCATCCCTGACCCGGATGGTCGTGGCAGTGATCTCTTCATGTGTCTGGAGATCCGAAATCTTGAAAAGGATACCGGGAGGATGATAGAACGTTTTGTCATGACGGTAAAGGACAAATTCCTCGCCGGTTGCAAATGACCGTTCCCCAACACCAATTTTTACGAGCCGTATCGGGGGTCGCGTCGTAGCACCCAGAACCGATTTTGCCTGATCGTCCAGATACGGACAGAGATCCACATCTGCTTTTCCCCCGGCGAGTTTCATGGCGAAGGTGAGGCAGGTGGGATCTCCGCATTCCTTGCAGTTCTTTTTCGGCAGGAGTTTATAGATATCCAGCGCCTTGAGTGCCATCCTAGTTCACCTCCGGAAAACCTGCACCTTTCATGAGGCTGGCAAAAGCATTTTTGAGCATCATCACCGTCTTTGGATGGCGGACACAGATAATCTCGGCACCAGCAGCTGCTCCGGAGATACCGGTATAAAATTCCCACTGTACTGCCATCTCATCCTGCAGGGATGGTTCTGCTTCCCTGACTTCTTTTATTGTCAGCGAATCGATGGCAGAACAGATCATGGGCATGGAAAGATCGGTATCACCTTTCAGTGCAGAAAACCGGATCCGTTCCATCGCCGAATAGGAATATTCAAAACCGTAACCGAGTGCACCGGTGTACGGATCAATCACGATATGTTCCCGTTGCACGCCGATCTCCCTTAAGAGGATATTAAGTTGTTTTGCGAGATTGACGTCAATAGGAGACTGGGCGATAAGTGAGTGATTGTAGGCAAGAGCAGCCGCAGCAATGCTGCGGTACCTGCCAGCTTCAGCAGTGCCAAGGAGAAGTCGTTCTCCCTGAGCAGTCTCACCACACCTCTGGAAAACCTCGCTGTCAATCCTTGGCTCATTACTTCCCTCAAGGATCAATGGGAGTCCGGTTGCCGAGAGAACTGCCTCGATGGTTTTTCCTACCGATGCAATATCAGAAAAATTCCTCTGCCGTGTGCTGGTGAGATAGAGACGGACCAGATCCGCACCATAGACCGTTTCAGCAGTCTTTGCCCATGCATCCACGTCGTCAACCAGATCCCCGCAGTAATTTCTGATGATGGGCGACCAGTACTCCGGGTCATCGCAGATCTCCAGAGCGACAAGGGGTGCTCTTAATAATGGGTTCAATTCAAGAAACGGGAGTGTTGTTCCCCCTCCAATACTGTAGGATGTTTTTCTTGTCCCCCCCTCTCCTGGGGTGGCGCCGAGAATAACCTTGCCAATCGTACCTGTCCAGCCGAAGTGAAGATCATATCCCATATGTGTTCCCTCACACCAGTGGTTTCATGGTCAGGGCGGGATGCTTCACACGTTCAAGATACACGATCAGCTCTTCGATAGTTGTTGCCCATGTCTCATCAGCGATCTTTTCAAAAAGATCCGGTTTGTTCTGTTCGGTAAGTTTCTTCACCAGCCTCATCTTCAGCTCTTCTTTGAGTGGGGAGGGCATCCAGACGAGACGTTCAATTCCTCCTTCACCCTGTAAGAACCGGTCAGAAAGTATGTAGTTCTTTGAGATGCCGGCAAATCCCGGTGTCTGTGCACCTCCCCCTATAGTTCCGGCAAGCGTGGAGAACGTCATTCCTGAAGGAGTGATGCCTTTAAATTCACGGTTCACTATCATGATCCCGTTCACTTCGGGAAGCATGAGGGCAATACATTCAAAACACCCGCAGCACGTCATCGGATATTCCATTACACTGTAGAGCGAGCAGCGTTCTACCTCCCCGTGGCTTGCCTTTTTGACAAACTTATTAACGCCGTCAAATTCCCCATTCGTGGTGTTGATGACAGCCCCTTTCTCGATAGGCTGGTTGGCACCGGAGGGAGAGATCTCGTACGCTATTTTTCCGTCCAGCCAGCTGATCGCCCCGCAGAGAGCCGGGCGTTCCGGTGTGATCACACAGACATGATTCGGGGCAAAGGTCTGGCAGAGCGTGCAGGAATAATACGTGCTTACCTCCGAGTCCCGCATGCCTTTTATCCGTGCATCACGCTCTTCATACACCTTCTCTGCATCCTTTTTTGCTTCAAGCACCTTTGCTTCATCAGTAATGAGCGTAACGGAAACAGCATCCAGCAGCTGGGGAAAGTCCATACGGAACTTGCCAGACAGGAGTTTGCCGAGATGTTCAATTTTTACACCTTTTGCCACAACCTCTTTTGAGATCCTCACCCAGATGATGTCACGCTGGGCTACATGCCAGGATCCTTCCCCGTAATTAACAAAGTTATGGATCCGGCGCTCAAGGACCGGCTCGTAATCTTTTTTCATCATCTTCCCGGCCACTTTTACGATAATTGCAAGAGGATATGCACTCCCCTCTTTCATCCTGTCAATCTCCGGTCCAATGACCGTCACCTGCCCGTCTTTTACCTCATCTGCGGAATTCATCTGTAAAAGTTCGAAAGCGGGGGATCTGCCTCCCCCGAACTCGACATACATCTCCTCTTTCCGGATACTTTTTCCCTCAAATGCCGGTGAACACCCCATGGGAATGGGGATGGCAGTGATATTCACCCGTATTCCTTTTTCCTCCATACCACGGCGGACTACCATGTCAGGGCTAGCAGAAATCCATCCACTTCCGTGGTAGTCCCCCAACGACAGGATAGGGAACCCGAGGACCCGCATCGCATCGACAAATGCAATTTCCTCATCAGTCAGCCCGGGATATACAATCACGATTGCCTTTGCCCGTTCCCTGGCGTAGGTAAGAAGACGCTGAACATCACCGGGAGTGACACCCCCAAACATCATTGCAACCCGTGCAATGATATCGACAAAGTAAATCCCGTAGGACGGTGACGGACCAAGAGGAATAAGACGGTATTCAAGTCCAACCTTCACTCCGGCAGCAGAAAGTGATGTGACAACATCGCCGGCAAGGAAGGTGAGCATATATTTTTCCTGCAGTTCCCGGCAGATGGCAGAAGCACTATCGGCACCAGAGGGGGTTCCGACAACCAGGGCAAGCCCGAGGATACTGCCATCAACCAGCGAATATCCGAGTTTCCGGATTATTGTATCGTCGATAAAACCGGTATAGGGAGCAGGTTTCCTGCCTTCAGCTGCTGTTCTCTCTGCAAGAATGCATTCCAGAGCAACAAGAGGATTATTGCCTGTCTTCTCAAATACGTCAAGTGCTGCCTTCTGGTCATGCACTGCAATACCCGTCAGTGCAAACGAAACAGGGAGGTGATACGCAGTTTCATCATACGAAACCGGGTGATTTATGGTGGTGATCATCGTTTTCAGATGAGTCTCGCCGTTTTTTTTCGCCATTTCCACGTCGGTCATCAGTTTTTCCCTCTGATCATGGGTTGCATACCAGAATAGATATAGTTTCGTTACCGGGTAAATACATGCAATTCTCCCTCAAAACCCGCGGGTTTCCTAGGATCATATAACAAAAATATTTATCCTTACTCATGATATTTTGTTCATGAAAAGGCTGAAAATGGATATTTTACGTTTAAATACAGGGTTTTACCCTTTTGTAATACTCATTGCAGTCATCTGCATCATCCATCCGGTGCTGGCCGATGGAGGGACAGTGACCATCTCCTATCGCGGGGCGGGTGGATATACTATCGGGGATGTCATCACGTTTGATGGAAGAAATACTGTCAGTAATACCACACTGTTGAAGATTTCCGGTTATGGTCTACCCGACGCCGGGGTTCCTCTTTATGATCTGAATGGTATTCCCGGCTCAGGAAATACGGTCTCTGTGAGCCCGGACGGTTCATGGAAATTTGTATGGTACAGTGCAAACGCTGCAGGAATCGAAAAAATGACGACAGCCCGGTATACTTTCATTGCTGTTGATCTCACCAATCCGGAAAAAATGGGATCAACATCTGTTCTGATGAAAAAACCTGAATTTTATATCAACCCCCAGGTGAGTGCGGCAAATCCAGGACATTATGTGGAGATATCCGGGATTGCTGAACAGGGTGTCACCTACGTCATAATTGAGATTACTGATTCTGAGAGCAGGATTCTGCATACATTCGTTTCTCCTGTCAGCGGGACGGGAGACTTTAGTTATGAATTCCATGTGGATATGCAACCGGGGCAGTACACCGTCCGAGTCAGCAACCCTTCACTGGCAAATGCTCTCACAAGTATATTTACTGTGGTACCCTTCGAAACATCCACTCCGGTTTCAACGATACCCGGGGTTACTCCAACCCTCGCAGAGACTGTGCCGGTTCTTACCGGTTCTTCACCCGATCAGACTCAGCCATCCGCTCCGGTTGCTTCTTTTACTCCCTCTACCCCCCTGTCACCCCTTACCCCGGTTGCAGGCCTCGCACTTGCCGGGCTTATTGCCCTTGCAGGATCAGCCGGGAAGAGAAAATACTAAAATCAGATATTTTTTTGCGGGTAAATACGGGTTATAAAAGGGAGAACCCGGCTCCGAAGAATCCCTGGTATTTTTAAAAATTGCAATAATATTGATGCAACAAATCTGTCAGATGAACAATATTTTGGAGGAAGCCAAAAAAAGCATATTTTTGTTGCCCATAAGATTAATCAGCATTTATACAAAATTAAAAGCACTGGGAGAGCAGAATAGTGAAACATCGCCAGGTATTTTCGCATGAACTACAATCTTAACGATATCAGTATCTGGATTATCATCCTCATAGCCACGTGTGGATTTTTCCTGTGTTTTTTACGAATGTGTGACTGGTGGAGGGACAGAATGGGACACGACCCACTGGAGCGCTGGCGGAAAAAGAAGTGATGAAAACAGGTAACGGGATATTGAAACCTCTTAAAAAAATTTATTGAGAACTTTTTTGCAGCTCAGACGAAACTGCCATAACCATGAGACTGATATTAAAGACTAAAATTACATACCTAAAGTGATACCGGAACGTGAACGATTTACCCGGCAATCCCGCCAGTCCAAACGCAATGCTGGCAGGTTCAGATACCGTACCATTCAGCCTCCCGGTTCTCTGTAACTCTTCCAAGGGTAAATCCTTTGTTCGTTCAGGTAAACAGGTTCGATTTTATCCTTGGGCCTCTGTCAGATAAAACAAAATCTGCACGATAAATAAAATTATATAGGCATTATTGTCCTATACCCATTGATTGGGAGTGCCCGCAGGCAGGGAATTCATCCGGTATGATTCTGCGACTTTCTCCTGAAAAACCCGGTATCAGATACCGGGGAGGAAGATCATGAACGACCAGCAGGAAGAGAACAAAACCATTGTCAGGGATTTTTACAACCTTGCGCTGAACCTTAAAAAGCCCGATGAAGCGGTTGCCAGATACCTGGGATCGTATTACCGGCAGCACAACCCGACTGCGGGTGACGGTCCGGGACCATTTATCGCGTTGGTGAAGGGATTTACCCAGGCATTTCCGGCACTCCATTTCGATTTCAGAAGGTTCATTGCAGAAGGGGACCTGGTGGTTGTCCACAGCCATCTCGTGAGGAAACCGGGTGACCGCGGTATGGCAGTGGTGGATATATTCAGGCTGGAACATGGCAAAATTGTCGAACACTGGGATGTCTTGCAGGAAATCCCGGAGTCGTCGTCGAATAGCAACACAATGTTTTGAGATGGTGGATAAGAGAGAGGGGGGATTGAGGGCATCCTGAACAGTCGTGGTCATGGTAGTCAGTTTCTCTTCAATTAAGCAAAACCAAAAGAAAAATCCTGAATGCAGGGTATGCCCGACAGAATCCGGAAAGAGATCATATTTCCCAGCACTCCAGCGCACCTCCGCGCTATTCATACAAATCCGGGCCCGTAAAACAAAATTTCCCAAAAAAATTCCCGCGCCCGATCCACTCCCCCATTGCTTTCGGAAATCCGGGCCTTGTCCAGGTCCTGATTCCCTTGAAGGTTCCCAAAATCATGCTTATAACCGCCCGGTTATAATTAATCTTATAAGCTGATTTGCCAATGTATGGAATAGAACAATGACGCGAGATTTCTGCACAGACACATCGAGGAAGATCCGGAAGTTCGGATACGCACGCAAGCCTGCGATCCGGTTGGCCCAAGTCATCCTTTCTCTTCAGGTGTCGGTGTGCGGACTGATGGGAGTATATGAGCTCCTGTCCCAGGTTGAGAATAACCGGAATGCCGGTTCCGGGAAATGGTTTTCGGGCGCCCGGGCCGGGATCGTTTCACCCGCCTTTTTTGCCAGACGGTAACTGCTGGTTTCCGGGTATGACGGATGTCTTTGAATTGTCCTGTAGGTTACCCTCTCAATAAAAGATGAATCCCGTAACCTTCCGATAGTTCCGGCTCTGTACATCCACCTACCCGGACCGGTTGCAGGTGTTCACAAAGAGGGAGCGGATGCTCCCGGAATTGGCCGTCACTATCGGCATATACATCATTTCAGAGTTGATTACGATTGACCGATGCTAACAACAAAGATACAACACAATCAGGGTCCCGTGCGATCCCTGAGCGGATAAGTGAAGGTACAGCCGGATCTTTCCGCGAGGTGACCAGACCGGATGCGATGGCGTCCTGTGAGGTCAGAGCATTACAGGAGAACACAAAAGACGGAACTGCCAGCGAAACGCAGAAGGAAAACCGCCCGCCACCGCATCTGGTGGAGCGGAAGACCGAACTCCGCGGGCTGGGTATTGCGCCTTCGCGGGGAAAGAAGAGTGTTCTCCGAAAAAAGACAGAACAGGACCTTAAAGATCCCGGTCCCGAGGTTCCCTATACCCGGTTCGAAGCAGCGGCACGGAGTATGGTCTGTGCCCTGATGGAACGACAGGACCGGATGAACGGGGAGATCTTCGAAAAACTCAACGATCTCGGGTACCGGCAGGATGACCTCGAAGCGACGGTTGAGGACCTCAGGCAAGGGAAGCGGTCCGGATGACCCTACCCACGAAATACGACCTTGTGGTCCCTCTCCACCTTATACCGGTTACCGTTGCACAACGGATCCGGGAGCGGGGAGATAACTTATACCGCATCTCGATTATACGGACTCACGGCCACCAGTATACGGTCAAATGCAAGTGCCGGGCAAAGATTGCGGTGGAACCCCCGGGGCGACAGGAGGATTGTTTCCTGAAACCAGATCCGGGACCAGTATCCGGTCCTTCCGGCGGGGACCCGGGACCTGAACAGCTCTCCGGAGAACCCGGCATGGTAGTGGACGATGGCTGATTCCGGGGGTACTCCCCCGGCAACCAGTATTGAACAAGTACTGAATGTCCTTGCAGTCCCGGGCCAGGTGATCGAAGTCCGGGCCCTGGCTGATACCTGCACGCACAGCGGCTACTTCACCGATACTACCGCACTCGCCCGGTATGCGGAGGCGCTCGATACCGACCCGGCTGTACGCGGGATCTATGTTACCCTCAATGAAGTGAACCCTGCCCTGCTCGCACGGCGTGCAAACCGGATCAAGATGCACCTCTCCCGCTCGGATGCGACCACCAGCGATGCGGATATTACCCGGCGCCGCTGGCTCCCGATTGACATCGACCCGGTGCGCCCGGGCGGGATTTCAAGTACGGATACCGGACACGACCGTGCTCTTGGCAAGGCTGAGGAGATTGCAGGATGGCTCACCGCTCTTGGTTTTCCTCAACCGGTCCGGGGCGACTCCGGCAATGGTGCCCACCTGCTCTACCGGATCGACCTGCCCAACGATGAACCTTCAAAGAATCTCATCAAGCAGTGCCTTGTCACGCTCGATCTCCTTTTCTCGGACCTGCTGGTATCGGTCGATCCAGCAAACTACAATGCCGGGCGTATCTGGAAACTCTATGGCACGATGGCACGCAAAGGAGACCATACCGCCGGACATCCGCACCGGAGGAGCCGGATGCTTTCGGTCCCGGATCCCGTCTCTCTAGTGACCGTAGAGCAATTGCGCAATCTTGCTTCCCAGCTGCCAACAAAAGACCAGGTTCCGTCGGAATCTCCAGTGGAAATAAAGGGGTATAAAAGTATTCTGGATTTGCCGGATTGGCTGAACAAACACGGAATTCCGGTAAAATCCGAAAAATCCTACCAGGATGGTAAAATTTATCTTTTCGATACCTGCCCCTTTTCTGCGGCACACCGGGACGGTGCCTATGCGATCCAGTTCAAAAACGGCGCGGTCTTTGCCGGCTGCCACCATGCGTCCTGCGGTGGCGGGAAGCAGCGGTGGAAGGAACTGCGGGAACGGTACGAGACAAAGGAGGAACGGCTGAAACGGCAGGAACAGCGGATCAACGCGGGGAAAAAGGAGCGGGCGAGGGCAAAGACGGGAGCGGACACTCTGCTTCCTGCCAGGGAGAGCAGTACTACACAACCTCCCGCCTTTGCCCTGACTGATGCGGGAAATGCCGAGCGGCTCATCGCGAGGTACGGTGAATCTGTCCGCTACTGTGCGACATTCAGTGCGTGGTATCTCTGGAACGGTACGGTCTGGGAACGGGATGACAGCGGCAGGATGCTGCTGATCGCCACCGATGTTGCACGTTCGATACACCATGAGGCAGCGGCGGCAGCAACCGCTGACCAGTCCCGGGCCCTCTCGCGATGGGCACTGAATTCCGAGAGCCTGCACGCGAGAAAAGCGATGATCGATTCAGCAGCCCCGCATATCCCGGTCCTCCCGGGAGTATTCGATGCGCCCGCCAGCCTCCTCAACTGCAGGAACGGGACGCTCGAACTCGATACCATGACGTTCCGGGAACACCGCCCCGAAGACATGCTGACAAAAAAAGCAGCGGTCACGTATGATCCGGAGGCAACCTGCCCGCAGTGGCTCGCCCACCTCACCCTCATCTTCGGCGGTGATGCCGATTATCTCTCGGGGTTCCAGTCCATGTGCGGCTTCTCCCTGCTGGGCACCAACCCCCAGCAGGTGATGTTCATCCTTTACGGAAAGGGCAGGAACGGGAAGTCAAAGACGATCGAAGTGCTCGCCCGCATCCTTGACAACTACGCGGTCAACATTGCAGCCGAGTCCCTGGTGGCAAAACGGTTCGAGAACGCCCGTTCGGACCTGGCACGGCTCGCGGGCGCCCGTCTCGCAACCGCAGCAGAAGGGGCGGAAGGCGCACGGATGGACGAGTCGATCATCAAGCAGATCACCGGTGAATACGCCATTACCGTGCGGAAACTCTACGAGAACGAGTTCGAGTTCACTCCCATGGCAAAGATCTGGCTGACCACGAACCACGAGCCGGTGATCCGGGGAACGGATGACGGTATCTGGCGGCGGATCTGGATGGTGCCGTTCGCCGTCCAGATCCCGGAAGATAAGTGCGATCCCGATATCGCGGCAAAACTGCTTACTGAGTCGGCAGGGATCCTGAACTGGTGCCTGGACGGGCTGAAGCGGTTTTACGAGAACGGCGGGAGGCTTGTCCAGCCCCGTAAAGTATCGGTTGCAACCGGGAACCTGCGGACGGTGAGCGATACGGTGGGGTTGTTCCTGGCGACGGAGTGTGTTGTGGAAGCCGGGTCCCGGATTTCACGCTTGGCGATGAATGAAGTGTTCGAGAGATGGTGCGAAGAAGAAGGATACAAACAGCACATCTCCAAGAAGAAACTCTTTGCAGCACTGCGGGATATGGGCGTAACGGATGGAGGAAAATCCGGGATCGACCGGTACTGGTCCGGCCTCCGGTTCAAGAACGAGCAGGAGCGGATTGCAGCGGAGCAGGCCGTGTCCGGACAGGTCACGCTGGGAGGATTGTGAAAATTTTTTAGGTTCAGAAAATTTGGACACCATGGACACCATTTCTGGTTTTTCCGGAAAGTCTCACGAGAAAATTGTACAGAAAAAAGATACCGGAAATCGTGAAAATGGTGTCCATGGTGCCCGGAAGATGGATGCGGAATCATGAACGAATGAATGATGAACAGGATAAACCAATGGAGAAATCTAACATGACAGAAATCAGGAATGTAACAGAAGATGAAGCGATTAAGCGGGCGCTGGAAGGTAACCCGGTTATTCTTGGCGGGGTCGAGGTGCATGTGCGTTGTGTCCGCTACAAGGGAGATCCCGGTATCCGGGTTGATTACACACCACCGTTCGGTCCTGATGACTGCCCGGCCTGGATGGAGGATATCAACAACCGGCTTGCCGGACTCTGCCGGTCAACGGTCATGAACTTGAACGACCATGCCCGGAAACGCCTGCTTTCCCTCGTTCAGAAAGATGTAGGGAAGGACCGGATGATCTACCGGCTGTTTGTGACCTCGCGCATCGAAGACGACGGTTCGCATGAAACACAGGTGCACGACGTTGTCGATCCGGCATTTGAGCGTATCGATCGCGGGGTTGTTGGACGGGCTGCGGACGTACGGCGTGAGGTCGAAGGTGTGATGAGACTGAAGAGATGACAACAATAATGGAAGCCATCAATGACAGAGCGTGGGATACCTGGAGATGAACGAAATGTTGGTAAACAGGAAACTGGAGACCGGGACATATTCCGGCGCAAAGTCTGGCTAAGGAACCCGTCTTGCAATACTTGATATACCATAATCTCCCGTGATCTTCTATGGATTTAGGAGCACTACTCACCGACTCGTTCACGTATGCACAGGAAGCGCTTGTGGGAAAATGGACCCGGTGGGCGATCTTCATCCTCTTCGCCCTCCCGGTTTCGCTCATCCAGTTCGTCTTCGATCCGAAGAAAATTATGAAGGGCACTACGATAAACTGGGGTGCAATCCCGTGGGGGCAGATCGCGATCCTTGTCGCCCTCGGTTTCATCCTCTCGTTCTTCATCTATGGCTATATCGTCCGGATCTACCGGGGAATAAAACCAGCCCCCGATTTCAACGGGTGGGCAGGCCTTTTTGTCGATGGTGTGAAGCTTGCTATCGTCTGGTTCCTCTGGATCCTGCCCGTCGTCATCGTGCTGGCAGCGGGAATCGCCATAGCCATCGCAAGCTACCTTTCCGTCAGGTCGGCCGCACCGAATGTCGTCCTTCTCCTCCTCTTGCTTCTCCTCCTTCTCGTGGGATTCGTCCTCGTTGTGATCGTTGTGCTCTTCGGGATCCTCGGCGCAGTCCGGTTTGCCCGGACGGGAAGCATCCGCGAAGGGATACGGTTATCGGCCATCCTCACGACCATCCGGACCATGGGGTGGCTGTCGTATATCATTCTCCTCGTCGGGTTCATTATTGCCTGTATCATCTATGCCGTCATTACCGGTATCCTGTCGTTTATCCCGTTCATCGGCTGGATCCTCGTCCTCATCGTAAACCCGGTCTTCATGATCTTCACCGCCCGGTACTTCTCGCTTGTGTACGACCAGGGCGAGCCGCAACCGGTCCCACCGGTTGCACCGGCTGCAGCGGCAGAATAATCGACTCCTTTTTCAGAACCAACAAGGGTAATTCCTCAATAGAGCTCAAAAAACCCGGAATGCTATACTTAGATAATTAAGTACAACATAAAACACGAAAACATGATGAAAAAAAAGCATACCGGATGAAGTTGGTTTCAGCCTTGGAATTTTCGGTGAACCGTGGCTGGGGTTAGGGGGATAAATAACCGAGTTTGGATTGATAATGTGAAAAAAGGGAGAATGCTACTACATCAGTCGTAGCGACCGTATCTCTTATGCGCTTGCTCGATGGTTATCAGATCAAGGACCATCACGCGGTTTGGTTCTTTGTAAATTTTGAAAATTACCATATAGATCCGCCCGATATGCATACGATAGATCTGCACTTTGGGATGCAGACATTCTACCTCGGGTGCGCTGTACGGATCTTCAAGTTTGCGGAGGTGGTTGAAGATATGTTCCCGGATCTTCTCCGGATATTTTTCGAGGGTCTTGATGACGCTTCGTTCAATTTGAACATCCACGGTTATACTCCTGCAATCCTGTCCCTGTCATTTGCCACTCTTTAACAAGAGGACAAAATTTCGCCAGGCTGTTCTTTCAGCCTGATTCAGGGATGTTAAGCATTTTTTCAGCATCCTTCAGGCTGACAAACTCACCGTGCTTTTCGATCTCCTCGATGTGGGCCAGAAAATCACGTTCCTGTTTGAGTGCGATCATCTCCGCAAGGAGTTGATCATACGTCTGACCGTGTTTTTTCAGGCCGGCGAGGGATTCCCAGATCTCTTCAGTCACGGGGATTCTCTTATTTGCGATTTCGGTCATTGCGGATCAGCTCGGGTTGGTTCGTTAGGCAAAATTGGTTTAGGAATACAATCACGGTACGTTTCGTTGCATTGTCCTCTTACTGCCTTTAGTTCTGTGTAACCACTTAAGCTTCGTGTAGGACGGTCTGACTAGGCTAATTTTCGGTTAGGGATACGATCGCGGTAGGTTTTATCGCGTCGCCCTCTTACAGCCTTTAAAGTTTTGTAACCACTTACAGTATTGTAATCACGTTAAGATAAAGATTATGTTTCGCTTCCGGGGGAAAATGATCCCGAGCGGTCGTCTTCCTTCTGCTGGTGGTACTCCACCAGCCTCCGCACCTCATCCTGCACCTTTTGTTTATCGTTAAAGCCGGTGAAGAGGATCCGGACATTATCGATGTCGTCTTTCAGGTATGCTGCTTCAGGCCAGAGAATGAGCACGATCTGCCCGTCCGGCCCAAAATGATGTTCCTCACGCTCCCCTTTCATGTAGCGTTCCCGCTGCTCCTTTGTTGGGGCTGCATACTTGTTCTCGAACCTGAAGATGCCCATATTTTCTCCTCGCGGTTAGTGAGTTTTGTGGTGGGTGAGGTTAAAGCTGTTGAGATTGTGAATGTTTGGGATGAGTGAAAACAGGTTCGAATCCGGACTCTCGCATTGCTATTGTGGGTTATAGGTAACTCAAAAATTTTGAACTTTTTCAACATAAAAAATTCAAAAATAGCAAACTAGGAATTAAGGAGAATTGTTATTCAATGCCCATGTATGGCAGAGTTGTACTCGAATGTGGGGAGCCTCCAATGAGCTTACGGCAATAATGCGGAGATCCGATAAGGACTCAGTTGTAACACGGGATACTATTGAGCTGCTAATACTAGATGCACAATTCACGGTTTGGTCTCGTGATGAAGGAAAACCATTCCCGAACTTGAATGATGAACCTGACCCCGATGACCTTTACCCTGATGATGCACTTACAAAAACGTTTTTGAAACAACGATATGAAGCATATTTCTATGCTTTTACTGGATAATCCCCCAATCATTAACCAAATGAAAAATTTTTAACGCACATCAATAATATGCTATTGATATTAATATGCCAAAACTCATAGCATACTACAACATTTTTATAGCCTCTCCTTCGGATATTGTTGAAGAAAAAAAATTAATAAAAACTATCATTCGGGATTGGAATATTGCACACAAAGATTTAAATATCCAACTTGATTCTGTGTCTTGGGATACACATGCTCGACCTGAAATGGGAGAACCTCCACAAACAACTATTGACAAACAACTTGTCGATGATTGTGATTTTCTTATTTGTTTTTTCGGAAATCGGTTGGGGTCATCTACTGAAACGCAGGTATCTGGAACTGTCGAGGAAATCAATAAATTTTTGGATGCAGGTAAGCCGGTGCTAGTATATTTCTCAAATCTTGCCATTCCACCAAATGATTTAGATGTTTCACAATTACAAGAATTGAAAAATTATAAAGAATCATGTCGGCAAAAAGGACTACTAAAAGATTATAACTCGATTGAAGAATTGAAAGATTCACTTAACCTTCATATTACTCCAACCGTTTTTCAACTTCATAAGAAAAATTCTGAAGAAGATGAAAGTACCTCATATTCTGAAGAAAATCAACAACCCTCGTTAGACTTGTTATACAAACGGTTGTCTTTCATTTACCAAAAGATTAACATTGAATTCGATTTGGTAGATTTTGAAAACCGAAAATTTAGTTTTTTAAGGTTTCCCCCACTTAAATCTCCTTATGACAACGAAGAAAAATTGTTTCACCTTTTCGAGGAGATTCAGACTGAATTATGGAATATTGCTGCTTGGTTGAACATGGATAATGTGGAAAGTGTAAAGCTCAAAGTTTATACATTAATTACGAAAATCAAAGGGTTTAATAGGTCGTTACGACAAGGAAATTTCCGATCTCATGATTCGGGCTACTATTATGACACAAATTATGATGTAAGCAAATTGGAACTGGAACGAAAAGAGATTCTTGATCAGTTTCAATCAATAATATTTGACATTAATGAAATCATAAGCGGCTAACCTTTTCCAATATTGTGTCAAAGCCAAAAAATGGGGTATTGATGGCTGTCGCTTCTTGGAACTAGCATTAAAGAATAGACTCATCAGTGAAAAATACTGCTATGGAGATTTGGATTTTTCAAAAAGCAATGTTTTTAACGTTTTTAAATAGCCGTACGAAATTTCCTTTTCCTGGTATTGTGAAACCTTGTTCAACCTTACATTCACGGCTTGAGTTACTTTTTGTGCGCCGCTCGCTCTTAATCGCAATGTGAAACTCTCAGTTCTTACAAAATCCTTCTTTTCCATCTTATCGTTCTCAATTAAATCATTAATAGCCAAATCAATAAGCAACCTGAATCGCTCTTGCATATCATAGGCTATCCCGTTTTTTCCCAAACCATCCCTGCCCCCAGCACACCCCAATAACCAATTAAACCCTAATCAAATCCCCGTTTCGCGATTTTCAAAAAGATTCAGTCAAGACTAAGCCCTTAAACGTCGTATAAGTGTATGTCAAAGGGCCCCGAGACAACCCCAAGTTCGAATGGAGACTGATGTCACCATTCTCATCTTCCTGGTTCTGATGAACCAGTCAGAAAACAAAAAAAGAGTTGAAAAAAACAATGGCAGATTTTGTCCAAAGCACAAATGTAAAAAGCGCGGTTCGCAGACTCGCGAGCCCGATACCAGACGTGGCGGCGTTCAACGCGATCGTCCAGTCGGTCATCACCGACAACCCGTTTGGATGTGTAGCATATATGACCGCAGGCACCAGCCACCTGCCTGTCGAAAAGACCCGTGAATCGTACACGGCAAAGATCGTGTACGAGGATGCCAACGCAAAGTCGGTGGGCACTGCATCCGACCGGTACAACACGATCGCCGGGTTCAATGCCGGCGTCGCCGCGACCCTCGCTGCAGCAGCCATCACGACCGCCCACACCGGCACCGCAGTCCGCCAGCCGGACTCGGAGACCTATACGGCAACGCTCCGCTGCCACGATGTGAACGGTGAGAGCTATATGGTCAATTTCAGCCGGGACCAGGTGACCCTCACCTCCTACTCGGATGACGCCATCCGGACGCAGGTCGACACCTGGGCCGACACCGTTCCGGCACTCGCCTGATCGTATCCGGACGAAAAGACCCGGGGGGAAAGGGACGCTAGGTTCCCCTCCCTCCTGGTCATCTTTCGTCTTTTCCGGAGTATTGGTATGGAAACCGAATTGTTAGGAATTATGCTGGGTGCCGTGCTGCCGATCTACCCGTTGCTGTTTGTCATCTACCAGAAGATCGGCAGGTACGACGAGGTCGTCGAGGAGTTCAAAAAACTCCGGGCTGAACACGAAAGCCTCAGGGAGAACTGGTATGGAAACTAACCACATATCGTATGCGGTCGCAAAAGTGACCGGTCTGTACCGGGGAAAACCGGACGGGCTCGAACCGCTCACGAAAAACACTCCCCTCACCCGTCACGAAGTGAGCCGCAACCCCATCTTCTATGAACTCGACCTGAATCCCGACAAAAGCGATGAGAACCTTATCATCGATGTGATCTATGACAACCTCTCGCCCCTGAGGTTGCAGGACCTGCACCGGGGAACCGATATCCCCCGGGGCGTGCGGTTCTGGCCGGACTGGTTCGATATCCCGCCCTATGACGAGATGCACGACATTGACGGCCGCCGGGTGTATCCCCGTGAACCGGGCATTCACACGGTGCAGATCCGGGCAGGCCGGAGGAAGTTTGCCCAGATGGGAAGGGCGCGGGACTTCAGCCCGGAACAGGGCGGGTACACGAGCCCGGTCTTTGAGATTGCCATCAGCCCGGGGGAATGACGGTGCTTGAAGACCCGGCCACCCCGGTTTTTCTGGGGCTCACGGATATCGAGTGGCACGCGTTTGGTTACGGCCTGAAAGAGGGTTTCAGGTTCTGGAAGAGACAGCCTCTTGCCTGGGACGAAGCGAACCACATGGCAGGGCTGCCCGATGCAGAAAAGCTCCTGTCCCCGGAGATCATCGAGGCTATCGTGAAAAAATATCATTATTATATTATCGGGTTCGATCTTCCCGAAGATTTCGCGCTGCTCGGGTGCGTGATCTATCTTGGCGCGACGAATATGCCGGCGCTCATGAAAGTCGGGCTTTCATTCTTTGGTTTTCCGGGTTGACCTTATTAATCGTAAACCCGGCAAACCAGCGGTTCTCGTCCTCCCGCTTCAGGATCGCAGGTATCCGGCCGTGAAGCGGGAGGACGAGTTCATTTGTACGCATTGTTATTGTGGGTTACAGGTAGCTCAAAAAACGTCACTCTCTGGATCAGAGGGTGATCCCCAGGAGACTCAGCATAATCAGAAGTATTGCCCCGGGGAGCCCGGCGAGAGCACAGATGATGACAGTGATCCAATCGAATCCGATATCGGGTTTTCCGGCAAACTGCATGAGGTGAAAAAAATTTACAATGAACAAAGTAATAAGGCCGATAATTGCATTTATCACCAAATGAGCGACGTTTTTAACGACATAAAATGCAATCAATATAAAGGCAATAATAACCAGTATGAGAATCGCAGTGCCTAATAATGCCATATACCACACAATATAATTAAGTTATATTTATAGTGTTACAACCTTGGTAAAAATTTATAAAAAAATGAATAAAACAACTTCAATCTCATGTGTTAATAATTCAACCGATATCAAAGATACTCTACAATACTAGCAGGATAATTGCAAGTACAATGAAGATCGTTACGAGCCACTTTGCGATTTCCATAGTGACACCGGCTATCCCCCGCATGCCCATGATAAAAAAAATCAGAGCAAGTATAAGGAAAATTACCGCAAGTTGGATTGAATTAGCCATTGTTCCCCCACCTCTGCCTCTTCTTCAATTTTGATTCGACCCCGTGTGCTGTGATTTTTTCTGAAGGATCGGTCCCCTACAATAAGAACGTGATTATGGCAACAATAACAAAGATTATTACGAGCCATTTTGCGATTTCCATGGAGAAACCCGCTATCCCCCGTGCTCCAAGGATATAGGCAATGAGAGCGAGCACAAGGAAAACCACTGCAAGATAGATTAAATCAGGCATTGTTCATTTCACCCCAAGCTAACCAGTACAGAACGGGATAATATAAAAATCTTATTTATTATTGCAAAAACTGAAACAATCCCGGATTTCCGGTGTTGAGTACAGAAAAAAATATCGTACACGACTATGCTGGCCAGTTTTCGTAGTTTATCCGGTGTATCTCTTTCACTTTTCCCGTAATTCACCAAAGGATCGATATGATTATTCAAATTTTGTAATATTTGATAGGACTTTTTATACTATCCAAACTATAACACCATCGTGCTCAGATATGGGTATTGACGAAGTGAAATTACTGGGCGATATGTCTCTCACATCAAAAAATGTCATATCAAGGAAACAAAGAATTGCATTTGTGAGAATGATGTAATTATCTAAGGGAAACTGAGGTATTCTCCATGGATGATATAAAATCACGGGATGATGAACGAGCCGCTGAACAAGCCCGGGTAAAGGG
>Ga0187854_10001874_pt1 | contig 19264 bp, 21 predicted proteins | sample June2016WEW_6_15_FD_132445 | JGI IMG/M metagenome (GOLD analysis project Ga0187854, IMG submission 132445) | Peatland microbial communities from SPRUCE experiment site at the Marcell Experimental Forest, Minnesota, USA - June2016WEW_6_150 | ecosystem: Environmental > Terrestrial > Soil >...
GGCTCGATCAGCTCAATTTGTTCCAAGAGTAGACGCCACCTGTAGGTGGCGCCAATTTCAATCCGCTTTGAGCGGTTCCAGGGCTTTTCAAGCCTCCGGCTCTGCCGGAGGTGTTATGTGACTGGTCTGCCGGCGACAACAGTTCCGTGACACTGCTGTTCGGATCTAGCAAAGGTCCCGTGGGCGATTGCACCACGCAAAGGAATCTCTTCCATGAGTAGCGAAAATGAGAGCCGGGACACCAAACTGACTATGGATTGGAAGGACCGCTCTCCGTCATCGAATGTGTACAGAAGCACTGTGTCGGAAAACAGAATTGTTCCGAGGCTGTTATAAGGGGTGGCCAGTTCCTCAACTGTCTCAATGTACTTGTCCAGTCCACCGATCTCGGTATCTCGGGCAACGCGATCGGCAAAACCCAGAATATCCAACATGGCTACGAAGCCCTGCTTCTTGATCATATTAACCCCCGGTTCGCGTGCAAATTACTACCCTTTTGGCGGAGCCCAAAATGCCGACTTAAGAAAGAAAGTCCTGTCTAGGCTTGTCAAAAGAACTGTCGCCTTTTTACACAGACTGCGACAATGTGAATTCTCACTCCGCTCCGCTCCACTCTGCCCAGGTTGTTCGCGAATAGGATCGATTATCTGTATCGACGAGCCAGATCTCAAGCTCAGGAAATGCCAACGCAATTCTCTTCCATGCAACCTTGTGCTGGTTCACGCGAGCCGGAAGTCCGGTTTCGGCTCGTTTAGCCAATGCGATTACCAAGTGTTGGGCACCATCATTGAGGCGAGACACAATTCTAAAAAAACTCTCGTAGAAATCCTTGGCCCGAGCAGGTCCAGAGGATTTATAACCGATACACTCGATATGCCATGTCTGGCCCTCCTTCATAGCAATGATATCTACCCCCGTCTCTCCATACCCGCGTCGGCTGGATAGAGAGCAGCCCTCATTCTTGAGAAGGTCCCGCAGAATATCCTCAACTTCAATGTTCTTTACGATTGATGGCACGATTGTCTTTCCCTTAACGAATGTCGCCTTTTTACGTAGAAGGCGACAGAAGAGATAAGGGTTAGAGACCAAAGAACTCAGATGTTTTCACCATAGAATGAAGCCCACGCTTTTTAAGATGCTTTTGATCCTGTTCCATATTTCTCGAGCCGATGCCCGAACCCCCTTTCGGTTGCCACCCTTCCCCCGCTCCCGTTCACAAATGGCTTCGATGCTTTCAAGGGAAATAAGGTCACGTGTTTTCGAATAGGGATCCTTCTCACCATCCTTGCGAAGATCTCCGGTTAAGTCCCAGTCTTTGAATGCCCCAAGGAGGTTGAAGTGATCGAATAGATGGAAGAGCCTATAGTCATATCCAATCCCCTCCAACTCCTTTTTGGACATGGTGCGTTCTCGAAGCCAATAGCGTTTCAAGCTTTGGGCACTTGGGCTTTTTGGGTGGAGACGAAAGCAATGGGCAATTTTGGTAAATTGCACGCCCGAAACCTCGATAGAATCCTCCGGCGTCACATTGAGTTTTGAATAAATAGATTGACCCATGGTAACCAAACCGGGTTTGGCGCCTTTGCTGGCTCGGAAGAAAAGGTCGATTTTATGCCCGATATAATCGGACCGTCGTGCGACTCTGTATGTCCGAATTCCAATCTCTGCAAAGCCGAGATTCAAACGGCTGCTTTCCTCCGCATGCCTGGCATCAATTTTCAGGAAAAACTTCCGGGCGTTATTGGGGTCATAATATTCGTGAACTTTGGGAAGGAAGAATTTACCCCGTGGCTCAGCGATTTCATAGGCGTCGTCAACGAGGTCGATGAAGACTTTTACGGGGGAGCGCACCCATTCCTGTTGGCCGAGGTCTTTTTCCTCCTGGCGTGGATCAAAGTTTGGATCGCCCCTCTTTTCAGTGGCCAAGAACTTAACTGAGGCATAGGCAGCCTGCAAAGCGGCTGGAAGAATCCTAGACATAGCGTGGTTCAGCTGCTCTACGTCGTTACCGGGGATGGGGTAGACCATCCATAGCTCATCCCCAACCCCCTTGATCAGGAATAGTTTGGAGAAATCCAAAGGGTCGGGTGCCCGATCATCTTTTCTGAAGACATCACGATAAAATCGATCCTCAATATTCATAAACTGCTTATAGAACAGTGCATTCAGTTCCTGGAGCCTTGCGGCGTCAGCTCCGGCAACCCTGGTCAAAGCCGTTTTGGCGGCCGTCGAGCCGCCAAGATCGAAAGAAATGGAAATAAGCCAGAGTGACTCAGTATCGCTTTCGCTGGTGTCTGTTGAGAAAGTTCCATCCTGGTTGACTGGAACCATTGCATCCCAAAGCATCTTAAGCTTTGTGGCGGCAGAATCGAGGCTTTGGGGAATCGCGCCTAGCAGAAGCTTAATCCTTTGCCGATTCTCGGGTTTCTTGCCATGAAAGTGGTAATAAAACTCGCCATTAAGAAGCGCTGCGGCCGCCAAACGGACCATAGGATTTTCATCCTGAAGGCGCTCCAGCAATAAGGATAAGCGATTCTCCCACTGAGCGTTGTAGGGCAGCGCTAAAGACTTAACATGATCAGCCATTTCATCGCCGAATTCCTGTCGGATGGCCTGGAAGTTCTCTTCCCGGGCATCGGCTGCCAGAGCCAACATGGCGACCATCTTGGCCTCTCCCGCATTAGGGGTAGTCTCTCCATCAAAAAAGGCGTCAACACCTGCAAGAAGACACAGGTCGCCAAGGGCGATGCTGGAAACTCCCGCACGCTCGATACAATCGGCAACCCTGGATAGCAGGGAATATTTCGCTCCAGTCATAGGATCCCTCGCGAACCGAGAGCCAAACAGTAGAATGAGCTTATTCTTCGAACGCCTGATCTAACTAGCACATCGTATTCCACATCCTGTATATCCCGGCTATATAAATCTTCTGAATCTTTTTAAGAGGAAAATGTCGCCTTTTTACACAGAAGGCGACAGAAGAAAGTTCAGCCCTCCCTGTGAAATACCAATCGAAATCTATACCTTTTTGAATAGACTGTCAAATCAAACTCTAGAGACCCACAACGCACTGCCGATAAAAAGCTCTCCAAGCCCTGAATACCTTTCCGAAATAGGATTCCCTATCTCTTCCGCCTTTACCGCCATTTCAATCCCCCCCCACCAGTCCTTACCCTCTCTTATAGAGGAACCAAATTCCATGCCTCTCGTCTCATTTTGTGGGGAAAAGGAAATCATCAACACCACGAAGGCGGCTCTTCCCGAGTCGCCTCCTTTTTTACAGGAGATTCGAATATGGCACGGCTGGAAGCCATGTCCAAAATGGGCTACTATCCCACACCGGAGCAATTGACCCCGGTCATTGCACGGTACCTCAAGCCAAACGGCAAAGGACTTATCCGGGTATTCGATCCATGCGCGGGTGAAGGTTCCGCTCTAAAAACCATAGGGGACCATCTCCAGGCAGAGACCTACGGCATCGAGATTGACCGTCAAAGGGGAAGGATTGCCCGGCAAAAGCTCACCCAATGTCTCATCACCGATTACCATGCCGCCCAGATCAGCCCAAAGTTTGCCAGCCTTCTGTGGCTCAATCCTCCTTACGACTGGTCGGCAAGGGAAGAGGAGATCGAAAGATCCGAGCGGTATGAAAGAACTTTCCTCCGGGACACCGTCAAATACCTGATTCCTTCAGGCATCCTGGTTTATCTCATACCCATCAGGCGGCTGGATGCGACCATTGCCAGGATGCTCTCCTACCGGTTTGAGAAAATCCAGATCTACAAGTTCCCCGAAGAACTCTTTTCCCAATTCAAACAAATTATCCTCTTCGGGGTCTGCAAGAAGACGCCCTTCCCGGATGAAAGGATCTTCGAATATCTCAAGGAAGCAGGGCAAGGCCGCATAGCCATCTCCTTCCTGCCGGAAGTACCCGATTCCATCTATGGAGTGCCTACGGCTCTTAGCCTTCAGCAACCCATCTTCCGTACTTCGGTAATTAATCCGAAAGACCTGGAAGGAGAAATCCAAAGCCACGGAATACAAGACGAGATCCGGAAAATCACCACTCCTTTAGCCGCGGCCGGGAGAATGACTTCGGTCATGCCCCTCAGGCATGGCCATCTGGCCCAGATAATTGCCTGCGGATTCATAGGCGGGGTGGTCTTTGACCGGAACAACCAAAACCCTCTGATCGTCAAGGGGATTACCAAAAAGGTCGTAGACCTCAAAATTGAGAAAGAAGGAGACCTGGAAAGGCACATCGAGACCGACAGAATCGTCATCACCATCAATGCTTTCAACCAGAGCGGAGAGCTCATAACCATCGAATAGGAGACAACCCGATGCTTTACAAAATCAGGTCCGAAGGGATCGAAGCCTTCTGTTCCGACCTGATCGTCGATCAGGAATTGAACCAGTACGCCTACTTCCTGACCGTTTCAGGATACCAGACCGCAGTCAAGGGCATCCTGGCCCGATTTATAACAGGCCACAGCCTGTCCGTAGAGATTGACAAAGAGGTCCACTGGATCGAGAGAATCCAGGAATCCCACCTCATGAAAATCAGGAAGATGCCCTCGGGATACTGCCAGGGAGCTGCCATCCCACGGATGGCTTTGCCAAAACAGGGCGAGGGAAAGTCGAGGGACTTCCTTCTCATCAGCAAAGATCCAACCCAGGTAAAGTCGCTTTTCCTAAGCCGCCTCGATGAAGAGACCGAGATTCCACTCCACGCTACCTGGACAGAATGGCTCTGGACCCTGTTCCAGGCAAGGGAATGGACAACAATGCTGAAAACCCTTGCCGGGAGCTATGAAGGCTATCTCGTCGAAATTAGGCCGGATGAGCTTCTTCATGAAATCACCCAGGCTTTTGAATCAAAAATCCCGGACATCGTTGGATGTCTCAATCCAGGAGGGGGAAATGGAACCGAACCTCAACCTCAAAACGTTTCTTGAGAACTATGGGGAATCCCTTGCGGAGAGGGTCACCAGAGATCTGGAAGTGATCCATGACCCTGCCAGGGACAAAGAGGGGGACCTTGACCGGCTGATGGACCATTTTCACAAAAATCCCTTCCTCTCCCAAAGGGAGATCATCAAAGCCGTCATCAAATCCTTCAGGAAAGGGAACAAAGCCGTCTACATGACCTGTGAGATGGGCACCGGCAAGACTCTAATGGCGATAGCCACAGCTTCTCTCCTGAAAACCAACTGCAGAGTGATCGTCCTTTGCCCACCCCATTTGGTCAGAAAATGGATACAGGAGATCAAAGACACCCTGCCGTCGGCCAGGGCCATCAACCTGAACGGACCCCACTGCATTAAGACCCTTCGTGCTCTGAGAGGATCTCCTTCGGCAACCACTCCCGAATTCTATGTCATCGGCAAAGAAAGGGCCAAGACAACCTACCAGTGGAGACCCGCAGTGGTTAGGAGAAAGGCTGGAAACTTCTGCCCTAAATGCGGCCAACTGCTATTGGATGAAGATGGAATCCCCCTTCCCATATTTGACACAAACAACCAGGGGAAACTCAAAAAGAAGTATTCCTGCCCGAACAGGGTCGACAAATGGAGATGGTCAAAGGAGCACCAGGAAAGGAAGCGTATCAGCACGGTCTGCGGGGAACAGCTCTGGCAACCCGATCTGAGCAAAAAACAGTACCTCAAACCCATGCCCGCTCTTTTCATAAAAGATAAACTGAGCGGCTTCTTCGACCTTCTGATCGCGGATGAGTGCCATCAGTTCAAAAACCAGACCGGCCAGGGGTGGGCCTTTGCCGCCCTGTCCAGAGCCTGTAAATATTCCCTCTGCCTGACCGGCACCCTCGCCGGAGGCTATGCCTCGGATCTCTACTACCTTCTCTTTCGCACCCACCCGGGGCTCATGCTGGAAGACGGCAACAAGTGGGGAAATCCCATGTCCTTCATGGAGAAGTACGGAGTCCTGGAAAAGATCACCGTCATCTCCGAAGAGGACGGCCTGACCACCAAGGCCAGGAAGCGGACTCTAATCAGGGCCAAACCTGGGATCAGTCCCCTGCTCCTGGGGAGAATGCTTCTTCCCAATTCCGTTTTCATGAGACTGTCGGATTGCACCGAAAACCTTGTTCCTTATGAAGAGGATGTCTATGAAATCCACATGAGTCCCGAACAGGCGGAATGCTACCGGGAGTTTGAAGAGCAGATGCGCAGGGGGCTCATTGAAGCCCTCTCCAGGGGAGATCATTCCTTACTGGGAGGATACCTCAGCTCGCTTCTCAGCTATCCCGAACGGATATACAGGGGAATCGAGGTCTTCCATCCCCACACAAGGGAGCTCATCGCCTCCGGACCTCCTGTATCCGGCATCATGCCCAAGGAACAGGAGTTGCTGGACATTATCGAAAGGGAACTCCTCCAGCAAAGGCAGGTCCTGGTCTATATCCAGAACTCCAACACGACCGACATCAGCCCAAGACTCCTCGAACTTCTCGCAGAGAAAAACTACCGAGTCAAAGTCCTCCGCTCCGGCGACAGTGAAGGCCGGGCTGGGAAGATCGACCAATGGGTCGGGGAGGGTCTCGATGTCCTGATCTGCAATCCCAAGCTCGTCGAGGTCGGTCTCGATCTCCTCTTTGCCGTTACGGTCATCTTCTACCAGTGCGGGTACAGCACCTATACCCTGAGGCAGGCCTCACGCCGGTCCTGGAGAATCCCTCAGACCAAACCGGTCAAAGTCTATTTCCTCACCTATGCCGAAACCATGCAGACCAGGGCCATGAAACTCATAGCCGATAAGCTGACCTGCTCCCTGGCAATCGAGGGGGAGCTGACCGACAAGGGCCTGGCAGCCATCTCCGATACCTCCGATTCGATTACCAGAGAGCTAGCCCGAATGCTGGTGGAGAAATCCGATGACAACCGCAACCTGAAGGACCTCTGGGCCGCTTACCGCAAGAAGGAAGTCCAGATGGAATGTCAGATCACGGACTCCAAGCCCATTGAAATCCAGCCGCAAGGCATGGAGATGGAATCCGATGTCAAGAGCGCGAGCCTGGAGGCCGAGCAAATCGGGGACAAGGTGGTCAAGGTCCATTTCATCGAATACATAGGGAAGAGAAAGAAGAAGGTCACTCGGATCGAAGTTGACCGGGCAGAACTCAATACCCTTTTACAGAATTCTGAGAATCAGGGGGTTGCGCAACTATCGATGTTTTAGCCGAATAAGACACCCCCAAATCATGGACAGTTGTAATCTCCCTCTCAACCCTTTCTCCTTTTATTAGAGGGACAATCAAACCTTACCCTCGTAACAAATTTGTGATGAAAGGAGAGCTTATGGCAAGGAAGGGGTCGAGTTCAGTCGGGACGATGCGTCATGACTTTGATCCGTTGCGCGTTTTAACCATGATCCGGGATGAGCAGCTTCCCTCTGACCAATTGGCAGGGGTCCTGGCAGAAGCGTGTCATCGGATTGTCCAGTTGGAAAGAAAGATGGGTGAGATGACCATGAAAGGCGGAGAGATCGTGCTGCTTGGCCAAAGAAAAACCGGTTGATTGGGGATGATGCCATCCAGGCGCAATGATTTAGCCCCCGAGCACCCCAACCCAACTCAAATTAGAGCTGGAAAACCAAAACAAGGAGAAAATCTAATGAACAGACCGTTGTTAGAAAAACCATTCGAAGCCCAAAACGTGAAACAGAGACAGGGGAGTTTCGGCAACACCCTGGATTACGTTGAGGGACATGCAGTCGTGGCCAGGCTGAATGAAGCCTTCGAAGCCAACTGGACCTTCGAGCTTACCGACCACTGGATTCTCAAGGAGACCGATGAAGTCTTAGTCCTCGGGAAACTCACCGCCGAGGGGGTCACCAAGATGGCCTTCGGCTCCAAGCAGGTTACCAGAAATGAGAATTCCAAATCAATTATCAGCCTGGGGGATGATCTCAAGGCAGCTTCCACCGATGCCCTGAAGAAAGCAGCCTCCCTCCTCGGGGTAGGGCTCTACCTCTATTCCAATCCGAAGGTAAAGGCAAGCCAGGAGCCCCCAAAGGATCAAAAAAAGGGGGGAAATGGAGAGAAAAAGGACGGCGAAAGCAGGCCTGGCAATGGGGGCAACGGTGGGTCCCGACTGACCAATAAGCAGCTCTCTGCGATTTTTGCTATCGGAAAGTCTAAGGGCCTTAAGAACAAGGACCTAAAGGAGAAAGCCCTTACCATGTTCAACAAGAACCTGGACTTCCTAACCAAAGAGGAAGCTTCTTCCTTCATCAAAAACCTTCAATCAATCGAGAATTAACAACCTGGAGGCCAAGAAATGACCAAACCAGAGGATTTTGACAGGCACTTGCATATCTCCAACTCCCAGCTCAAGACCTTCCTGACCTGTTCCCAGAAGCACTATTTCCAATACGTCAGGGGGCTGCCCTGGGAGTTCATGCCTGACTATTTCCCTTTCGGAGGAGCCATCCATGCCGCCGTCAAGGCATTCTATCTGGCCCTCAAAGACACAGGGATAAGGATTTCTCAGGACGACCTGATCGGTCACTTTCTCAAATCTTGGGACCAGGAGAGCCAAAAGGACATCCGCTATCAGAAGGGCCAGAGCAAGAACGCCCTGAAGGACAGGGGTGCCGAGATGCTCAAGGCCTTCTATGAGAAGGTCTCCCCACGGAGAATTCTGGGAGTGGAAGTTCCGTTCTCCGTAGAGCTCGTTCAGCGGGAGGGGCTGGCTCCCCTCCCCTGCAAACTGTCAGGGATCTTCGACTTGATCGAATCAGACGAAGAGGGAAGCGTCATCATAGTCGAGCTGAAGACCGGGGCCAAGAGGTTCACCGATGACCAATTGGACCTGGACCTCCAAGGGACCCTCTATTCCTATGCCCTGAACCGGATGGGATTTCAGACAAATGGAGGAGACACTTTGGTCAGGTATGATCTTCTGCTCAAACAGAAGAAGCCCGCCATGGAGCCCTATTATGCAGTCAAGGGAAAGGTTCACTACCAGTGGGCCTTCCAGCTAATAAGGAAGGTCCTAAAGGCCATAGAGTTAGGAATCTTCTTCCCAACCCCAGGCTGGCAATGCAAGGAATGTCCCTTTGGGATCGCCTGTCAGAAGGAACAATAATCAAACCCATTTCCAGGAGTCAAAATGTCGATCATCTTTGAGCTCTATAAGGCTTCCGGCAAGAAGGTCTGCCCGCCTTTCCACGTCAGGAAGGGAAACTGCCCGCTGATCGTTCGAACAACCAGCGAAGATCTGCTAACCGCCAACGTCTTCGGAATCCTGAAGAACCTCGATCCCAAAATCTGGCTCCGAAGACTATTAGGAGAGGCGATCAAGGGAAAGGACTTCAGCCGCCATTCCCTTGAAAACCTCTCATTTGAATTCTGGAAGAAGTACAAACCACCGATCAACAGGGCCACCAGAGAGGGGATCTCTGAAGTCGATGTCACCCTGTCCTATAAGGACGGTGTCATTTTCATCGAAGCGAAATACCTGGCGCCAATCAGTTCGAAGACCACCCATGACACCGACCGAAACCAGATAATCCGCTATTTGGACCTGGCCGCCTACCACCATTTGAATTATCCGGGTGCCGTTAGGGATTTTTCCCTAATCCTCCTCATGGACACTGACGAGCCTCCACGGGTCCTAACCCCCTGTCTGCTGCCGAAGAAGCTGATCGAAGAGCTGTCTGGCCCGGGACTCTTTGGAAATCGCAGGGACATTATAGACCTTTTGGTAAAGGGAACAGGTTGGATCTCTTGGCAGAACCTAAATGAAATCTTAAAGAGGGCCAGGGACGAATTCGGGATGGCCGAAAGGAAGTTTCTGGACGACCTGATTCTTTACCTGACCTACAAGCTCAGGGAGGCGGAGAGGATAAGGAATGAGAGGAAGCAGCTGAATCTATTTTAGGAAATTGTCAACCATTTCCATTCTCTAAGGCTTCTTGACTTCTAGACCCTGCTTTAGTATAGTTTCCTCATAAACTGTCGGTCCTCATTGATTTCGACCGGTCCATCAACCCGCAACCCTTTCCCCATATTGGGAATTTGGGAGGTTGTATAGTATGGTGATTTCCTGAACTCCATTTCTGAAGAAGAGATGGGGTTTTTGTTTAATAAGGAGAAAATGCTTAGGAATGCTGCCTGCGGTAGAAGCTGGGTCTCTTATATAAGGGTTCTCGATTTTTATTTAGATCCCTCACCTCAGCTGTCAGAAGACTAAAGCACTATGGAAATTTCTAACGAGCCGAATAATCCGAGTAGTGCGCCATCAATAGAATTTCCACCGCCCCAAATCCGGGACCTTGATAAAAAGAGTGCAGGGAACTATCTTTCTCTTCTGAGACGCCTGGTCAGCCGGCCTATCTCATTAATCCTTGGATCTGGAACCTCAGCAACAGTGGGAATTCCTATATGGAAAAAACTGCTGACACAAATCTGTGCTTCATTCTTTTGCCACTGGGAATTTGGCATTCAGCGTCACAGCCAGTCTCTTGAACTTCCACCTCATCAACTCTCCATCGTATTTACAGAGGATTTCTTCTGGAGTAATGAGGTCAAGGATGTTGCAGAATATTTCTCCAATAGTGATCCTCTTCTTGTGGCTCAACAAATAAAGAATTGCATCAGGCCGATTGACTGGCGATATCTTCTTCAAAAAGTACTATACCCCGAGGCAAACGGGAACCCCCAATGGATTAAAAATTCAGATCTTCTAACGAACCTGGCACTGCTATCCAAAGACTCCAGTTCTCTAATCTCCGTTATCAATTATAATTACGATAATTCATTCCAAATCCATCTTCAGCGCCTCGGCATTCCTTGTTGTGTATTATGGGAAGGAAAGAACGTCGATTATAAAGGACGCTTACCCATCTTCCATCCTCACGGCTACCTTCCTTTGGGGGGTGGGCCTCTTACAAAGATTGTGCTCGCTGAAAGCGACTACCATCATGAAGCTGCCAATCCTTATTCTTGGGCTAACATTATACAGACCAGAGCATTTTCTGGATCGACTTGTATCTTCTTCGGAACTTCAATGATAGATCCAAATCTTCGCAGGCTGCTCCGAATCAGCAAGGTATGTTCTTCCGAACGCCACTATGCTTTTCTCCCAAGAGATCCTATACGAGATCAGAAACAAGTAATGAGTCAAGCTTTGTTTGATTATGACCTTTCTCAGCTCGGCGTGAGGGTAATAAGATTTCCCAGGTCCCAGGGTAGTCAAAATCCGTATTCTCGTCTTGGGAAATTGGTGGAATTCATGGTAGCCTATGCCCAGGGAAAAAGAACAATTTGGTCATAAAACCTCATAGCCAGGAGGGAGCAGCCAGAAATGAAAAGAACAGAAACGATGGACCCCATGAAAGAGCTCAGAAAGCTTGTAGAGGAACTTCAACACAGAGAAGGACTCCAACCCGATGAGGCTTTCGTTCTATGGTTTGTTCGCAGCCACCTCATCGAAAGTGAGGATCTTTCCAGAGCAAGCCTCACTCGACGGGGCAATGAGAAAGGCGTGGATGCAATTTATATCGACCACGCCCCCAGACAAGTGAGCATCATTCAAGGCAAGTATCGTACACGGGGCGTGGGGAAGTCCGAGCCCCGTGGAGATGTCCTGCAACTTGCACAATACGGCCGCCTGCTCACTCAGGATGAGGACAACCTGACGAGTCTCGCCGATACTGCAGACATTTCCGTTCGTGAGAGATTGAAGGAGGCTCGCCGCCTTATTCGCAAGAAGGGGTACCTTCTTCATCTATACTTTGTCACTACGGGGAAAATTTCCGCCGCCCTACTTCGGGATGCTGAGTCCACTGCATGTCAGAATGGCCAAGTTAGGTTCATTCCCATCCACGGCAGAGACATCCAGAAAATCATTGCTGACTACATTTTTGACGCGGCCCCAGCCGTTCCAACGCTCGAACTTGAAGTGGAAGGAGGAATGCTCGAGAGGCACGATGACCTGAACAACATAGACGCCTACGTTTTTACGATGAACGGCAGGAACGTAGGGGAACTTTTAAAAAATTCCGGCCGACGACTTTTTGCCCGCAACATTCGGGGATTTCTCGGCAAGAGCTCAGGTGTCAATCGCTCCATCGCTGGAACGCTCAGGGAGGAACCACACAACTTCTGGTACTTCAACAACGGCGTCACGATCATCTGTGACAAGGCGAATGAGTGCGGAACTGCTGGGCACCCACGGCTCCTCGTGAAGAACCCGCAAATTATTAATGGCCAGCAAACCACCTATATGTTGAATCTCCACGGGAATAGAGAGGCTGAGTTATTAGTTCGCGTGATCGTCATCCCACGCGAGGAACCGAAGGATTTCGGTAGATTCAACGACTTGGTTAGCGAAATCGTTGCTGCGACCAACTGGCAGAATCGGATTTTTCCATCGGATCTGAAAGCGAACGATCCAGAGCAGATTCGCATTGAGCGGGAATTCCGTAAGCTAAGGATACTCTACGTTCGCAAACGAGTCGGAAAGGGCGAGGCTAAATCCAAGGCATTGGCTGTCATGAAGCCGAAGCTCACGATCAACAAAGAAGAATTGGCTCAAGCGGTTGCTGCTGTAGACCTTGACCCGTTCTTTGTTCGTTCCGGTAAAGAAACGCTTTTCGAGGCGGACGTTTACTCAAGACTCTTTTTATCGGGACGAGACATCTCAGAGTATCTAGCGGCTTATCAACTGCATTGCGTCTGCAAGTACGTGTCTAGAGGGGATAGCCTGCGAAAGGCTGGTCAATCGTTGGCGAAACACTATCTCTGGGATCTGCTACGGAATGCGATGCGGTTACGTTCCTTTAGAAATAAATTCGTGTTTGCGTCGGAGCGGTACTCCCAGTATAAGAAGACCTTGAATCCTCTGTATCGTGCCACTGAAAACGTATATCGAGGGATTCGGAAATTCTACTACAGGAACCGGAAAACCGGCGAAGGCTATCTGGAGGAACGCACCTTTTTCAAATACCGAAGACGCCATTTGCAGTTTGAACGTTTCTTGCACTCGTATGCCCGGCGGGCAGAGATACAACGTGATTTGCGCAAGTTTGTAGGTCTCGTAGATGCCATAGAAACATAGTGTGGGGTAGAGCCATTTCGAAATGTTTATACGGGATCGTTGGGGAAAGAGATTTGCTCGACCTTTGGGAATGACTTAATGAGGGGGTAGTGGCTTTCATGTACTTCCGGATAAACAAATCTTTCCTCAATGAACGGATCAAGGCCGACCTTCTCTCGTTGTTCCGACATTTACAGCTGTCGGACGAAAGGAACAAGCAACAACTCATTCGCGACATCCTACTCAAGCTGTCCCATGATGAACGCCTCGGGAATTGCATTGCGTGGTTCTGCATTTGCCCATACTGCCGCGGCAACGGGTTCCTTATATTGCCAGCGCAGTTCGCATCATCAACAATGCGTTTCTGTACCCAATGTGGTAAGACGTCACCCTCCGACGCGTTTAATAACACGGTCACGAAGACCTCCCAGCTTGCCTTGCTCGCGTCGAAAATGAACCGCAAGGAAGAAAAAGGCACAAAGAGCGTCCTGCTTGAACAAGCACTGGTAAGTGTGATCACGGGTCTCGAAGTTTTGATGCGCGAGGTTTATGCTATTATTTACGACCACCAGCATGTGATCTTTGGTCATTCAGTTTTCGATGACACATACGCACGCACAAGAAATGAGTTCCTAAACTTGGGCTCGGCGAGCAGATGGATCAACAAAGTGACGAACCTCAACATTAAGAAACAGTTAGCCGGACATGATTACAGTTTTCTCTCTCGAATGTACAGTGCCCGCCACATTGTTGTTCACAATTGCTCCATCAAAGACAGGGACTTCCTGAGTCAAACCGGAGAACCTGACACCGAATTGAACAAACCGCTCCTGTTAATCGTTTCCCATATTCGAAAGCTGATTGCGGTGGCTAAACGATTGGCACGACTATTTGATCAGGAACTCCGCTCAGCGCTCCTAGTCCATCATCATGAAAATCTGACTCTTGTTAGACAATTCACAAAAGAAACAAGGTTGCAGAAATCGCAAATTTCGATCGGGCTCCCCGATACGCCGAGCGCTGGGTCACCGTTCGCTCACCCCTGACGCTCGTCATGCTCTCTTTCGGTCCACAATCATTACCTGCTCCGCTTGGACTAAACTGAAGCTTTGTCAGTGAAGTCGAGTCGCCATTCAGGTCGGGTAAAGGTCAAGAAAATGGTTTCTGAGAACGGGAGACTAAGGATTAGAAGGAGCAGTCCGCCCAGCTGATCCCCCTATTCATTACTTTCCTTGAGTCTATTCAGGATATCCCCGATCATTTTTTCGTGTTCCAGGCAGATCGAGAGTAGAATAGTTTCCAATGGCCATGCATGCGCCATGTAAACCGAGGCATGGGTGTGGAATTTTGCCCGGTCGAAAAGGCGATCAAACGCTTCCTGATCCTCTTTGTTCAGGGCTCGGCGAAACCCTTTCCACCTTTCACGTTCCTCTTCCAAAACAGAACTGAAGGGCATAACTGTTCGGCCCATGGGCTCCTCCAAGGCAGTTTTAGGCATCACCCTTTACTTTATCTAAGAATCTGAAGGATACTCATCATATGATGAGTTGTCAAGCAAATTCGTACATGAGTTTGGGTCTGTTCCAGCTCAAAAATCTACAAATATTTACAGATTCGACCTCCTTCATGTCTTCCGCCAGACCTTCCCCTCTTATTAGAGGGGAAGAATAATATCCTTTCTGTTCCCCTTTGTGACTTATTCTGTCACACCCCTCTGTTAAGATCTTTTTGTAGGGCAGAAAAACGCTATCGGCCAGCAAGGGAGAATGGTGGTGGCTAGGCCACCAGGAGCTTCCTGCCCCGGATAGCAAATAAAGTATCTGGCGGGTTTATTAAATGAAGAAATGGATATGTATAGCAGCACTCTCGGTTATGGTACAGGGCTGCTCCACCCTGGCAATGAACTTTCCGCCATTCACGTTTGGTAGGGCAGACGGCGAGTATCAGGCTTTAGCTTACCAGAAAGAAGAGCCAACGGTGAACATTTACAGCCGGGACTGGCGTCTGGAGGATAGAGTCCGGGGGAACGAAATCTTTGACCGGAATTGGAAGCTGGAATTTAGGATCAAAGATAACGCCATTTACAATCGTGGTTGGAGCTTAAACTTCAGGACCAAGAGGTAAAGATGGAAACACCGTTAAGGAAAGATCAATACCAATTCGGGAACATCTCCCACGAACAGAAGAAGATTCCTGCCATCTTGGTAGACATCGATGGAACTCTTTTGCCCTACGCCGATAAGAAATTCAGGCACTCATACCAATGCGAATGTGGCCATGAGCTTAATACGTCCGGCCTTGATAGAGCCCTCCCCGTCTCCTGTCCTGCCTGTGCCGGTACTTCTCTTGAGAGGAATGAGCCTTCTTTGGGTAAATGCCTTTCCATCGTCAGGGAGATCATCAACAGGAACGTCCCTCCGCATCGGGGGGCACCTGAATGCCTTAGGAGACTGGCGGAGAAATATACAATATTTTATATGACCGCACGGCATGAGACATTCTTCAAGGAAACAGAAGCCTGGTTAATCTCGCATCATTTTCCATACTCCTCTCCCGACAGGTTATTCATGAGGGATTCCGACAATGCAGATTTCCCATATAGATTAAAAGCCCGTCTCGTTGAGGGTCTAAACAGAAGGGTGAAGCCTGTGGCAATTATCGATGATGATCTATCGCTTATCGCGGTAGCAAAATCTATAGGAGTCCCATTCATTTGGGCTCCCCTCTGCTGGGAGAGAAATTCCCACTATGGAAAGCTCCTCGCCTGTCTATGATTCTAAATTGGAAGCGAAAGGAAGAAATGAGATGAACTACGATCAAAAATATCATGGCCTCATTGATTTGGTCCACCGGAGAGAAAAGGAGGTCAGGGATTTCATCCGATTCTTGGAAGAGGAAACATCCTGGCTATCGTCTCCGGCCAGCACCCGATTCCACCTTGACATCCAGGGGGGATTGCTCAGACATAGCGTTTCCGTGGCTGAGACTCTGCTTAAGATCAAAGGAATACTAGCCCCAGGCATCGATAACGAAAGCTGCGTCATTGTCGGGGTCTTCCACGATGTGGGGAAAGTCGGTGTCGCCGGTAAATCCTATTATCTCCCCAACCATGATAAGGAGGACGCGAGAAAGAACGGCAGGAAATATATCGTAAATCCAAGGGTCGTCCCCATGGGATTGGCCGTTCGGAGCCTATTTCTCGTCTCCCAGTTCATTCCGCTCACCGAAGAGGAAGTCCAGGCAATCGTTTATCACGATGGACAATACATTTTGGAGAATCGAGTGATTGCTCACCGCGAAGAACCCCTGACCTTATTACTCAGTTATTGCGATAATTGGGTCGGCCGAATTCTGGAAAACAAGGACGGTTGTTACCGCCATCTGATCAGAGAAAGGAGATTGTAAAATGACAAAATATTCGGCAGGAGCCAAACAGCCAATGGCTCAGAGGAGAGCAAAAATGAAAGAAATGTATAGACTTTATTCTTTGAGTGGAGATCCTTCGAATTTGAAAAAGAATTTGCTTTCGATTATTGGCGTAGAGGGCGGGAAGGTTTCTTACACCTACACCAATGAAATGATTAAAGACATGCTCTCTAGATTCTTCTCTCCTCTTGATGGCGCGACTCGAGTCAAGGATACTGATCCTCCACACAAATATTTTAAAGCTTTGGAGGCACGCTTCTTAATGTCTAGCCGAATGCTTCTTGTGAAGACTGGAGAGGAGGACAAATGACTATTGGATTTAAGGAACCGTTTTGCCTCGCACTTCATCATAGAAAGGAGATCATGGAATGGCCACCGATTTTACTGCAGAAGAGATTGTAAGGGAGCTAAGAAGGCAAGCGAGTCATCTTATAGACCAGGGTTTTTTTGAAGAAGCTATATCCCAGTTAAAGCGATGTCTTTCTCTCGAAGATGAACCGGATGAGAGAGCAAATATCCTCTGTGAACTTGGTTTCTGCTTCCTAAGAATGGGGTGGCATGAAGATGCCGTTCGGATCTTTTCCCAACACCTCCAGACCAACTCGTTTGACAATGATGCCAGGTTCTATCTGGCCAGTGCCTACGCCTCCATGGGGTGGACCAATGAGTCCGTAACCGAGCTGAGAAAGATTTTGGCATCCGATCCGACTGATGTCCTGGCCTACCACGCCCTTGCCTTATGCTATCGGGATAGGCATTGGCTGCAAGAGGCCCTGGAAATAATGAAAGCCGGCAAGGAACAGGCTGCGGTCTATGGAAACCAGGAGGAAAAAGAGATCGTCGAAGAGAGCCTCGCCGACCTTGAGAAGGACATCAAAAAAGGGGGAGAGGACAGTCTGAAGGAGGGGGCCCTGCTGGCAATTTTGTTGGCAGTCATCGAAAGGAAAAAGAAGAGACCTCTTTGATCTAAGTAAGCCCAATTTCAATAAAGTGCTGGAGGACTAGGGGCAGCCGCTTTCGGTCCTCCTCCTGCAATTTGAACTCTCCCGCAAGGTCTTTCCATATCTCAAAAACTTCTCTCCAAAGGATCCAACCGATGCTTCTGGAAAGCTCTCCGAAATCAATCGAAAGGTAAGGAAGCTTTTCCCGGATCAGATCAGGGTTCTCCCTGTAATCTTTCATTTTGTACCAGTACAATCTGCTCCGCTCATAGTATTCCGGGGTCAGGAGGATAAAGAAAAATTTCCTTTGTCTGGCCTGATGGCACCCCACACAAATACTCCTGGTGAGTTGATCACGGGAGGGGTCATTTGTGGCCTTGCAGTCAATGTCGGCCAAGTATTTGGCCTCAATGAAAGTGAGGGTTTTAGGCGTTTCGATCACCAGGTCCACTTCGGTAGGCCCTTCCAACCTCTTGCCAATCTTCGCTTTGTCCCAATACTTTTGGACTCCAGATTTCTGTAGTCTATCCCTCAGCCAGCTATCATGCTCCTTGGGAGGAAAATATTCCTTAGTCCGCCTCCCGTGCCAGAACTTTAATTCGGCCTGATCCAATTCCGATTCTGGGATGGAATTCCACAATCCATCGCCAAAAGCCTTTCTGAATAAAGGCAACAACCATTTTGATTTAGGTTCCACATCCTCTAAGGGGCAGAAGGTATTCCACGTTAAGAGGTCTTCGCTGTCCGGGCTGGTGAGGATACGATTGAATTGTTTAAATTGCAGGCCCTTTTCGCTACCATCTGGGAGCAAAAGCTTTCGGAGTTTATCCGTGAAGAGCACGGGGTTCGCCATCCTTGGCTCTCCTTTTTGGAGAAATAAGCTGGCACGATTCACTATACCTACTATAACGATCATTTGTCAATAAAATACCGCTTATATTGGGTTTATTTGAATTCCATTCTAGTTTATTAAATGGTTTATGAGAAAGGAAAGGGCAGCGGATCTCTTAGGCCGAAGGATCAGGGCGCTTAGAAAATCAAAGGGCTTAACCCAGGAAAAGTTGGGAGGGGCCTGCGGGGTCAATTACAAGTATCTCGGGGGAATTGAGCGAGGGGAAGAGAACCCATCTTTGTCCATCCTCGAAAAGATCGCAGAAGAGCTAGGGGTTGAGATCTTTGAACTGTTTAGGTTCCATCATGAGGAAACTGATCCGGTCGAGCTTAAAAAGATCATCGCCCAACTCATCAGAAATGAAAAGGGTGAAAGACTCCGACTGATTTTAAAGATTGTGAACGCCGTGAAATTGGGCTGAATTCGATGTCCGGTCAGTTATGACCATTATAGTCTTCCCCGAGGATTCCATGTTTTGCGAAAACGGATCTTGGAAAGAGCCTGATAATCAAACCTGGACCGAGCCGCCTTCCTTAACTCCCGCTTCCAACCATAATAAGCCAGTCTTATATTATTTATTACCCATATTATGTTGAAATAATTATTGATTTTAAAATAAAATTTTTATTGACAGCTATCAGTATAAAATGGCATCATTATGATATATGATGATCTTAATTAATAACATGATAATATAAATTCAATGGGGCGGTTCTAGTGGATCCGGAATTCTTAACTATAAACGAGGCGTCGAGGTTCCTGAAAATAAGTGTATCAACCTTCAACCGGCTTTTTAGAAAGGAAAATATCCCCACATACAAAATTGGGGGGCGGAGGCTCTTTGAGAAAAACGAGCTAGTCGAATGGGTTAAAAAACATAAATCTCATCCCATGACCAAAGAAGAATGAATTCCTTAGAATAATATGGAGAGCATCTTGGA